>Ga0206107_1000013_pt1 | contig 273070 bp, 230 predicted proteins | sample 2B0metagenome_FD_148652 | JGI IMG/M metagenome (GOLD analysis project Ga0206107, IMG submission 148652) | Enriched microbial communities from leaf-cutter ant dump, University of Wisconsin, Madison, United States - 2B0 | ecosystem: Environmental > Terrestrial > Nest > Insects nest > Nest dump... | reverse complement strand
AGCTAATGCATCCTTAACACGGATATAGCGAGAACTACCCTCACACATCGCAGCTAAATCCCCTGACAACACCGCCGGTAAGGGCTTGCCATGTACAACAACAAATACACTGTCCTCCAAGTAACAATGCTCAAAACCATTATTACCATCCTCAATTCTGATATAATGCCATGCCGAATCAACCTGAGTTACAGAACTGACTGAGTATACCCAGTCACCAGAATTGGCAGGCAATAAAGCTGTAGGATGACTGGCAAGTGCAGATCTGTCACGACTCCATGTGTAATAATAGCCAAAGAGAGCCGGACCATTGGCAGTATCAAGCGAGAAGCTTAGTTCCAATGCATCACCAAGACACAAGTTCAACGTATCTTCTGGGAAACTTAAAGTCACAGGTGCATTACAGGAGAAACAAGGATCCACTTCGATTGACTCGGTCAATACATCAACCAAAGGTCTTAAATGCACTTCATCCACAGCAAATGCAAAATACTGCATGGCATCCAGATAATTATTACGCTGCTTTGCAGTTATCACAATTTCAATCTGAACATTACCAGTCGTTGCGGGCGAATATGGCAATAAAAAGTCCTGCCAGCTATTATCAACTTTCAGATCAATCGAGGCAATCTTTACTCCGCCAATGAATACTTCTATCGGATAAAATTCTGTAAATTTCACCAGCTCAGTTAATTTTGTTGCATAAGCAAGACTTAATGCAAGATTGTACTCCTTCCCAGCTTCTACGGGAACAGGCTTTGATACGAATAATCGCTCGTTAGTCCTGTTCTGGTCCGTATTCACCAGCAAAAACTTACCACTTCCTCCCCGCCCGGTTAATGGAGCATAATGATTACCATTAAATTCGTTCGCATTTCCAACAAATCCATAGTTGGGCGCTCTAAGTGGCTGATTATCGGCCGGATTTTGTGGTTGTTTAGAAAATAATGGTTCCATTCCAACCAAGCTCAGATTCATATTTCCATTTTCATTAACCGGCCCCAATCCGGCACTCACAATAGCAGAATATTGTGTTCTTCCGCTTGGTTGCACTCTCAAGGTATCATCCCGGGAAACAAGATTTCCTTCCGAATCATACCAGCCTTTAAAGATTCCATCGGTTTCATATGAAATCAGGCGATCTCCATCGTCACAATCCTCATCTTTCAGCGTCAGTGTATTACACATATCCACAGTAACCTTGACCTCATCGGTTTTTTCTGGTCCTAACCGGGCCAGTGAAATATCATCCATAGCAAGTCCTGACTCCCAATGGTCTGTCCGTGCAACAAAAGAAACCGCAACATTTCCTGACGTCTGAGCAGTCCATGTATAGCTAAACTGCGTCCAGTCCGTTCCGGGAGCAAGCTTCATTGTTTCCTGCACCACACCATTAACAAGCAAATCAAATGTATATTCTCTGGCATTGGCACCACCTACGTGAAAATGCTTTAGCCAGGTAGAGAAAACATAACTCCGGCCAGATTCAACAGGAATTGTTTTACCAACCAGCACATCATCCTTCTTGAAACGTATCAGCATCATTCTGCCGGTTAGCGATCCAAGTGTATGATCCGGCTGATTCTTTAACATCGTACTGTGGAGATAGTTGCTGGCACCGGTTGCTACTAAAAAGTCCCCCTGCTCGATCGAACTATTGTTCGTTGTGGAAAGATCTCTCAATGTTGTTGTAAAATCAAGCGGGCCACTTTCGAAATTACCATTCTTTATAAAGTTAATGAGCGGATATCGCGCAGTTACCGTATATGTTTCGTTTGAGACCGGATAAACACTGGCTCTTTCTGTTTCAGCCACTATATTTCCTTTGGAATCTTTCCAGTGTGCAATAAACCCATTATTTTTTACCGTGTACAATTCAAATGGCTCCCCGACACACACGGTACCATCTTGTCTTGCTTCAAGCTCATTACAATCATCGACCTTAATTGCTACTTCATCACGCTGCATACCTCTACCGGTACTGAACGTGATATCGTCCATCGCAAACTCATACCCCATCAGGGTATTACTTACTTCGGCAACAGCAATTGTAGCAGTGGTGACTCCGGGAGGAGCGGTCCAGGTACCCACAATAGTCTCCCACTGGCAGAACTTACTGGCCGGGAAAGCATAATAATCATTACCACCAGGCACCGGAGCTCCATTAATCTGAAGATTGGTTAACGGTACACCATTTACCAATAACATAATATTGGGAGGAGCAGCTCCGTCATTCCAGTTTGAAATATCCATAGAAAACTCGTAAGTCTGCCCGGGTTCAATTGGCTGATTAGAAAGTCTCCATAGCGGATAAGTATTAGCAAACGCTGCAGTAAACGGGGTTCCCGGTCTGTTGGCAACAGCATCCGCGATAAAAATTTTACCTCTGGAAACTACATCCCCTGTCACCGGATCGGTTTTAACCCAATAATCATTCACCGTCCTGCATTGATACGAGTTGGCCGAATAACCCCTGATCACATCGTCAACACGGAACTGTCCTTCTCCGGTTATATAGTGTCCCTGGCGGCCACTCTCATCAGATCCCTGAGCAATACCATAAGCCGTTTCAAAAATTCTATTGGGCTGTAACGGATCATAGTTGTCTTCCAGGTTGAAAAACTCAAACTTACCGTCCCTGGCGATATTACCAAGCTTTACTTCGCCCTCGACAGTGTAAGTATATTCCCCGGGCTCCAGAATATAAACGTCGGTTTCCTGAGCATTTTTAGTTACAATATAATCATCTGCCTCGGGATCATCACTGTACCAGTTATACTTGCCTTCAGCCCCCTCTCCTTTCAAAGTAACAGGATCACCCAAGCATATTGTAAAATCAGCAGGAGCAAAAATACTTTTTATACCAAGAGTTACAGAGCGATTGGCATAGCAGGCTGTCTTTGTCTGATCTCCGGCTTCATTTACAACTCTGACAGTATATTGACCTACTGAATTGACCTGAATACTGGTTCTGCCCTGACCGTTATCAATCAGCGTATTATTCTCATCGTACCAGTAATAATACATGGAACCGGAAATATCAGCGCCGCTTACAGTCAGAGTAACAGGGAAATCTGCAGAGGTAGGTGTCAGTGTAGTGGCAGACAGAGTCACAGCCGGCCCAACCGGTATGCAGCAGTTATCGGAGAGTTGCGTAGTAACTCCAACCTTATCACATAATAAAGTAATATCCCAGTCCATCAGCAAGGGTGACAGATTCGAAGTACCTATGGTCTTTGCCGGATTACCAACCTCTATACTATTTGCAGCATACGTTCCACCTGTGTAGGATGCACCACTGTACCAGTATATTTCTTCAACACCTATATAGTTTCCACCTGCATCATCAGCGGAAATAAACTCGATAAATCCAGCCCCCGCAGGGATTACAAAGTCGGCTGGAATTTCAACCCTGTAATATCCGGATCCGACACTGACAAAATCACTTCTGCGGCCGGTAAACCAATCTGCATAAGTTGTGTCCGTACCATCATGATAGCGTAAACCAAATCCATATGTCTCATTTGGATCACTCATCCGTACCACAACAGTAAATGAATTAATACGAAAACTGACATCGGCATCGACAGGCATCTGATACGAGTTCACTCCATTATTAGGGACAGCCTGTCCACCGGAAGGGATACGATAATCAGGCCCGGTTTTCATTGTTACTTCTTTTTGATAATAGAAAGTAAACGGCCCGGTCTGGGTACCAGGAGAAAGAAATCTGCGCCCCTTTCCATCCATTCCATAACTGGGAATTTGCTGATCCAGAATCGAATACCAGGCATAACGCACGTTAGGATCCGAATCATCTATCAGAATTTCGGCAAGCTGCCCTTCGCAGTACGTTGCCTTTATAGATGAAGGTGGCTCACACTGAGTATAGCCTTTATGAAAATTTAAAATAAGAAATAAAACCGGCAAAATGTGCCACCTACCTAACATATTCATATTCTATTATCTATACAATATCTGTTACTTAATACCTTTAAATCTGCCAATGTAAACCGGACGGACGCAGATATATAGTCATTATTTTACAAATTTGTTCTATTTCCTGTAAATATAATTCAAATTTAATCCTTAAAAAGTACATCTCCGTACTCGGGTACATTTTCATATTTCCTTCCGGTCAGCTCTACTGTTATTTCTTTATTCAGATCAGATATAGTATATTTACCTGCTAAATTGACAATGTATCTTGCACAATCCACAACTATCTGAATTTTCGACCATACTCCTTTTTATTATCGGAGGAATGTTGTTTGTGGCTGCCGGAATGCTGGTCAGTAAAATAATCCGGCCATTCAGACCCAATCCTGAAAAACTGAGCTCTTATGAATGCGGTGAAGACCCGATCGGTGATGCCTGGGGACAGTTTAACATAAAATTTTACATTATTGCATTGATCTTTCTGGTTTTTGAAGTCGAAATGATCTTTCTTTTCCCCTGGGCGACCGTATTCGGGAAAAAAGAAATCATTGAAAGCAGCAATGGATTATGGGGTTGGTTTGCAGTTGCTGAGATTTTTATTTTCATTGCAATCCTTGTCTTGGGACTTATATATGCCTGGAAAAAAGGATTTCTTGACTGGATACAGCCCAAACAACGTATTGTCGATTTCAAATCTCCCGTACCAGCCCGTTTATATGAGGAGCTAAACCAACGGTATACAAAAAATGAATCTAAGCCAAGCTAAAACCGGATCCGGAGGTATCGTTCTGACCAAACTTGATGATGTCGTCAACTGGGCCCGTCTTTCGTCACTCTGGCCTATGGGGTTTGGTATTGCTTGTTGTGCCATTGAGATGATGGGAGCATACGCATCGGGATACGACCTTGACCGTTTCGGTGTGTTTCCCCGTCCTTCCCCGCGACAATCGGATGTGATGATTGTAGCTGGTACCGTTACATTCAAGATGGCGGACAGAATCAGAAGATTGTACGAGCAGATGCCCGAACCCAGATACGTTATTTCAATGGGGTCATGTTCCAATTGTGGCGGACCGTATTGGGAACATGGCTATCATGTAGTAAAAGGGGTTGACAAAATCATTCCGGTTGATATTTATGTGCCGGGATGTCCACCCCGCCCGGAGGCATTAATCGGCGGTTTTCTCAAGCTTCAGGAAAAAATAAGAAACGAGCAGAATCTTTCCGCTCCTAAGGCTATCCAGAATCTTCTAAACCAGAAACAAGCCAGCTCATGACATTTGACCAGATCCGTATCATTCTGACAGAAAAAATCGGTGCCGAGTTTGTTTCAGGCGAAGACAAAGGAGAACTCCAGCCTCAGCTTAATGTGCATGCCGATAGTCTGCGGAAAGTTTGTTCTGAACTGCTTTCCAATTCCGATCTGTATTTTGACTTCCTGTCAAGTATCACAGCTGTTGACAACGGAACCTCTGTTAACACATTTGACCTTCTTTACCATCTATATTCGATTCCCTACAATCATAGTCTTGTGTTGAAAGTAACGATCCCCCGTGGCACAGACGAGAGTCTTCCTTCTGTCGATTCCATTTGCTCTGTATGGCAGGGTGCAAACTGGCAGGAACGGGAAATCTATGATATGTTTGGCATCTTGTTTAATGACCATCCTGATTTACGACGTATCCTGCTGCCCGAAGACTGGATCGGATTTCCTTTGCGCAAAGACTATCAGACTCAGGAGTTTTACCATGGAATTAAAGTCGAAAACCCGATAAGTAACTAATGTCCCAACGTGTCATAGAATTTATTTATAAAGAAGAGAATCTGCGGTTATCAGAGCCGAATTTTTTCCGGGCAGAAGATCTTAAACCCGGTGAAATGATTATTAACCTGGGCCCGCAGCATCCTTCCACCCACGGAGTTTTGCGACTCGAGGTTCTGACTGACGGGGAAACAGTAAAAGAGGTTATACCTCATATGGGATACCTGCATCGCTGTTTCGAGAAGCATGCAGAAAAGCTCCCTTACAATCAGATTATCCCGTTTGTTGACCGGCTTGATTATATGGCCGCAATGAACTCGGAGCATATTTTTGCCATGGGAGTTGAAAAAATGCTTGGCATTGAAGATAAAATCCCCAAAAGAACAGAATATATCCGGGTACTTGTAGCAGAGCTCAACCGTATTGCCTCTCATTTCATTGCCGTTGGTACATATGCAATTGATATCGGTGCTGTCACTCCATTCTTGTGGCTAATGAGAGACCGCGAACATATCAATCGTATGCTGGAATGGGTCTGCGGGGCCCGCATGCTATACAACTATATATGGATCGGCGGGCTCTTTTATGACCTTCCTGTGGGGTTTGAGGAACGCTGCCGGGAATTTGTGACGTATCTCAGACCGAAGCTTAAAGAACTGCAACAACTGGTAATCAACAATAAAATATTCATTGAGCGTACTGCCAATGTAGGCATATTACCTCTAAATCTGGCTATTAACTACGGTATAAGCGGACCCTGCCTGAGAGCCTCAGGACTTCGGTACGACCTTCGAAGAGTTGATCAGTACTCAGTATATCCTGAGCTGGATTTTGACATTCCCGTCGGGGAAGGCCAGGTTGGAACAAAAGGAGATTGCTGGGACCGAAACTATGTCAGGGTTCTGGAATGTTATGAATCACTGAAAATAATCGAGCAATGTCTGGATCAGTTATGCGGAAATCACAAACGGACCAGAGACTTTGACCCGCAGGCAATTGCACCCAAAAAGATTCGCCCGAAAGCCATGGACTTTTATATCCGCGGAGAAAGCCCGAAAGGTGAACTGGGGTTCTTCTTCCGGTCCACGGGTACATATGATATACCCGCAAGAGTTCACGGACGTTCTCCATGCATGATGAATCTGGCCGTTTTGCCGGAAATATCCAGAGGTGTAATGGTTGCAGACCTGATTGCCATACTCGGATCAATCGATGTGGTAATGGGAGAAATTGACCGGTAAGCCCCCAATTTCTCTCAGTTTTCCATCAACTGTCTGCCACCTGGGTTTTTTCTGAACCAGTTATTCATTTTCTGTTCATAATCTGCCTTTTCCCCGGAAAAATGCGGACGCATTGATGCTTTTTCGGGGAACGTCTCTACATGAAGCGTTTGAGCAGGAAGAGCAAACTGAATTCCCAGCTCCTCAGCAAGCCGTACAATTGACAGCATCACTTCCTGTCTGCCTTTTAACTCTTCCGGCCAGGTAGGTACTGCAAAGAAGATATAAAAAAGAATTTCCAGCGCAGAGTTATCAAAATTGTTGAGATAGATATTATAATAATCCTTTCTGGTAGCAGGATGCTCTTCAACAATTCTTTCCAGTCCTTTCAGAAATACTTCAATCAAATCAGCCGGTGTACCATAAGCAACCCGGATCATTGTCCTGTACCGGCGATACTGACGCATACCCATATTATCTATGGTCATATCAGCCATCTTGCCATTAGGCACATAAGTAATCGAATTATGGAAGGTTCTTACCCTGGTTGACCGGAACCCGACTTCTTCCACTGAACCATCTATTTTGTCCGAAATAATCCAGTCTCCGATCTGGAAAGGCCGGTCTACAAAAATCATCAACGACCCAAACAGATTTTTCAGTGTATCCTGAGCAGCCAGAGCAAATGCCAATCCCCCAATTGAAATACCTGCAAGTAAAGCAGTAATATTGAAGTTGAGATTCTGCAAAGTAAACAGCCCCCCCGTAATAACAACAAATACTTTCAGGGCTCTCCTCAAAAGAGGTACAAGCTGATCATCCAATGTGCTTTCTGTCTTTGCTGCCAGTCTTTCAAAATGGGCCGCAAGAAGATCCACAATCTTATAAAAGACTACGGTACCAAAAACCGGTATAGAAGCCTTAAGCGCAAGGATCAGATATCTCGAAGAAGTAACCGGCAATTGCAGAACCGGCAGAAAAACAGTGAGAATTATTGCCACTACAAGCAGACTAAACGGTCGGGCGACCGGTTTGATATACCTTCCGGCAATCATGCGTTGCCCTGCCTGTACCAAAAGCCGTACTATGATACCTTCAAAAATCCAGGTAAGCAGTCTGTGGATCAAAAAGCTCAGAATAACCAGAATGAGAATTCCGAGGATTTGCCAGGAATGCAAACCAACGTATTTTTTTGATCCGGCTGATCCGGAAAGTAAATTCATCAGCTGATCCGTTCCCAAAGGGAACACCTCCGCATAAACAGTCTCAATTGCACCAACCGTTTCTTTCGAGAAAAGCCAGCGTCCATCAACCCTCTCCAGATAAACCTGAGGCAGCCGGTAATCGACAATCATATACCCCTTGCCATCTGCTGAATCTCTGTAATCCGGATTTTTTGAGAATCTGCTTGTTTCGATCAGATATCCTTTCGCATCAAATATCTGTTTCAACTTAATTGCCAAACGTTCACGATCTTCGTCTGAATATGCTGGTGCATATAATGTCCCGGCCGCTTTCTCCGGATAGTAATTCTCTTCCTGAAGATTATTTAAAAATACCGATATGGTATGATAGGGCGTACTCAGATTTATAGCACCGGCGTCTATTTCGTTCTGGGCCCATACAGTAATCGGGAAAAACAACACTACCCAGATTAAATACAGATTTCTCATTTTGTTCAAAAGGTGTATTTGTCGCAAAATTAAAAATATCGTTCAATTAAACGTCCCGGTTTCCAAATATTGTATTCATCATACAGCATCAGGATTTCTTTAGCAACATACGGAGACTGGTACGAACGATAGCCCCCATTCCCTTACAATTAAGAAAGTCTTCATCCTGATAATGAGCAGCGAGTTCATTTCGCAGGCGTTCAATATGTTCCGGAATACTTATCTGATCACTCATCACTGCATCACCCAGTTCCTTGATTCTGTATCGTGCTGCTCTCAACCGGTTCGCAATCAACGATCGTTCTTCATTCTGATATTGCTTTACCGACTCAGGAGTAAGAAGCTCCAAACCAATTTTTATTATAGGATTGTTACTTTTATAATACTGGGGCATATATACCAGCTTTCGTCCCTCATAAGACTGCTGATCAAAATCAATAGCTCTGATTCTGTAATGGTATTCTTCAAAGTCGGGAGTAATCTCTACCACATAGTTCCCGGAATGCATATCACCCAGCAACCGGACAAAACACCGCTCATTGAATTTTACAAATTCCTTGGCCAGCCTGATTTTATTCAGCTTCGGATCATTCAGGTAGTGCTTTATAAACATATCACCCGGAATCCCCACAATATGCTCCTCGATCAGTGTATCCCCGTCAACATAATAGTTGATGCGATTGGGCGAAAGAATATGCTCCAGCTCCAACCCATATATCCGCGAAGCATCGGCTCTTTTTACATAGAAATAATCAAAGTTGTCATTAATCTTATTCACCACTCTGACACGAAAAGGTTGTGTATTGCCATACACACATAAATCAATACGGTCAATATACAAGTGCTCAATAAGAGACAGATCTCCATGCACTTTCAAGGTAGCGTACGTTTTTTTCAGTCCATCGGTAATCATGGAGAAATCACTCTGATCGTATATTACCGACACCCAGAAAGTATCTTCTCCGCGCTGATCATACAAGGGAAATGTATTGGCATATCGGGTAAGATCAGAATATGCTAATGGCAACTCAACTTCACGCTCATATTCGATCAGGTATTTCCTGAGAGGCTTTCTGATATCAAAATGTTTTTTCTTTCTGGATAAATTAATCATAGGCTCCGGATTGCTAAGCGGCAAAAAAATGATTTATCCGGACAATGCAAGCATGATTCAAAATGTTTTTGACATTGAGATCAGCCACCCGACTCTTAAAAACGATAGTATAGTTTCAATTCGATCCCCGGAAAAATAATAAGACTGGGTTTACCAGAATTATGATTACCCTTCACATCACCGCCATAGCCCAAACCAGACAGATAGCTATTAAACAGGAACGAATGATATTGCGGAAGAAAACCAAGCCGGGTAGTAAATTCTAGAATGAACACATCCGAAAATTTTTTATTTATTCTAGTCGCCAATTCCCAGCCGCCAAACCATTGTCGGTTCTCAAAAACCGGCGTCTGATAGGCCGGAAAATATAATCCGTGAAAAAAACCCTGAGACCTGGATTGATGATACGTTATAAAACCCGCTATACCAGCGATTAGCTCATGTCTCTGCCCCATCCCGACCACTCTGAAATCAATGCCCTGCTTCATGTATATGCCATGCTGCCCGTAGTTCAGATTCTCATTGAGAAATTTTAGCCAGGTATACCCATATATTGACCGGTAAAAGAAACGTTTTGACAGCTGTCTCCTGTACGCTATCTCCGGTATCAATATTTTCCGTTCCTTCGTCGCCCACCAAAATTGACTGACAGGTCTTACAAGCTCAATCCCCAAAGCATTCTTTCTTGTATCCTGACCATAAAGACAAACTCCAATGAGGAGAAGATAACAACTACAAAAACAACCTAATACTTTTATCATTAAGCCAGACATCTTTAAACCCTGAAAAACATTCAATTCTTATATTTTTCGCATGCGTATCAAAACCGCACTTCTCACTCCTGTATTCAAACCAGATAGTATATTTTAATACAAGCGTATCAGTCCGATCAGGTCCGACAAACAGAAAAGCAGTACTATCTGACTGAGGATTCAGAGGAATCGAGTTGCCCCAATAGCTAATATTTATTTCAAAATCCTGTCCTTCAACTCTGATGATATCATAAGGCAGCAATCTTTCTGTAGTATCAACATAAACCACTTCCAGAAGAGGTTCATGCTTGTCATTGCACAAATTGCAAGAAGTGACGAATAAGATAAAAAGACCAATTACCGCCTTCACTACACTATTCATATTGAATTCTTTTTCGGATAACTTGTATATTTTTGCTTAATTCGGTCAGAAATTTTAAAAGTAAAAATAAAAACTCTTTTATCACCATGATCCGGTAAAAGTAATTCGGAAGTACTACCAGGTTTTTTAGTGATCATCTGTCAAATTACTACAAAAAAAATTAAAGAATTGAACCCGGCAAAAACGCTGATTATTATCAATCCTGCATCAGGTACAAATTCAAAAAAAGAGTTTACCAAGCTTTTTAATAAGTACCTCGATCATAACCAATATGATTTCTCAATAGAGTTTACCTCCCAACCCGGTCATGCAACCCGGCTGGCTCAATCAGCCGTACTAAACGCTTATGGTAATATCATAGCGGTCGGGGGCGATGGAACAATTAATGAGATTGCCCGGGCTCTGATTCATACAGAAACAGCACTCGGTATTATACCCGCCGGATCCGGAAACGGCCTTGCCAGACATCTGGGCATTCCATTAAATCCCATAAAGGCGATAAACGCACTAAACAATGTTTCAATAAATAGCATAGACAGTGCCTCTATCAACGGAAAGCCATTTTTCTGTACAGCAGGAGTTGGATTCGATGCGCATATCGGACATAAGTTCAGCAAAGCTGAAAGCAGAGGTCTCAAAAGCTATGTAAAAATCTCCCTGAAAGAGTTCTTTCGCTATTCGTCTCATACGTATACTATTCAAACAGAAGATAACCGTATAAAACAAGAAGCCTTCCTCGTTACTTTCGCCAATACAAATCAATACGGCAATAATGCCTTCATTGCACCCAAAGCAAACATCCGGGATGGTCTGCTGGATTTATGTATCCTCAAACCATTCCCGCTGTATCTGGCTCCATTGATCGGCGTCCGTTTGTTTGCATCCCGTATTCACCAATCACGGTATATGAGCACCTCCAAATTTACAGAGCTGCTATTTGAACGAGACAAGGAAGGCCCCGTACATCTCGACGGAGAGCCTTTTACCATGCCAGCCCGGCTTTTGGTAAAATGCGTTCCCGGCTCACTCAACGTCCTGATCCCTCTGGGAGACTGAACTTATCTTTCGGATTTTCTGTTAGCAAACCGGTAGATTTTACCCTTTCTGAATAATTGATTAATTTTGTGTGTACTGAACTGATATGAAAAATAATCCTGTTATCATCTTTGGCGCAAACGGCCTCGGCCGGGTCGCTCTTGATATTTTTAATTCCAACAAGGTAGTCACTTATTGTTTCCTTGACGAAAACGACTCCCTCCATGGAAAAGAACTCAATGATATAGCGATTCTGGGTCGTCCGGATGATGATGGTTTTTTAAAATATATCGGAAAGAAATGTGAGGCTTTTGTTGCTTCTGATGATACCAAATACAAGGAAAGTATTGTAGAGATGCTTAAAAGCAAGCGGAAAGTAATGCCTGTCAATGCAATCCACGCGCATGCAGTTGTTTCTGACCTTGCTTTTCTTGGATATGGCAATATGATAAACGCCGGTGCAGTAGTAAATGCAAACGCACGCATTCCCAACCATTGTATCGTAAGTTCTAATGTTGTTATTGACTTCGATGTCGAATTAAGTGATTATGTACAAATCGGAGCCGGGTCTGTATTAAACTCCGGTGTAAAGGTAGGCGAAAAGGCTTTTATCGGTAGTGGAGTCACCATTGTAAGTGGCGTAACTATCGGGAAAAAAGCACGTATCGGAGCCGGATCTGTTGTAATCAATGATGTCAAAGACGGAGAAACCGTATTTGGTAACCCGGCCAAGGTAATTGAAAAAGTCAGTTAATTTTTCTATATACATTCATGACATACAACGTACTTTTATACTACTGTTATACAAAGATCGAGAACCCTGAGCAATTTCGGGAAGATCATCATCTTTTTTGTATCGAGCTGGGTCTTAAAGGAAGAATAATCGTTGCGCATGAAGGGCTCAACGGAACAGTTTCAGGAACAGAAGAAGCCTGCCAAAGGTATATGGATACCGTTAAAGCGGATCCTCGCTTTTCTTCAACAGACTTCAAAATAGACACAGTCAGTGAACATGCTTTTCAGAAACTACATGTTCGCGTAAAACCCGAAATTGTACATTCCGGTCTCAGACATATAGATCCCAATGAGAGAACCGGCATCCATTTATCCCCTGCCGATTTTAAAAAAATCAAAAATGCCGATGATGTCATCATTGTTGATTGCAGGTCTGATTATGAATATGGCGTCGGCCGGTTTAAGAATGCCCTTACACTTGATATAGAAAATTTCCGGGATTTTCCGGCAAAGGTTGAAGAGCTGAAAAAGTTCAAAGACAAAAAAATCATTACCTACTGCACCGGAGGCATCAAATGCGAAAAAGCCAGTGCATACCTTTTGGAAGAAGGATTTGAGAATGTATATCAGTTGCATGGCGGCATTATCAAATATGGCCTGGAAGAAAACGGAGAGGATTTTGAAGGTAAATGTTACGTTTTTGATAACAGAGTAGCCATTGATGTCAACAAAGTCAATCCTACGATTATCAGCAAATGCTATGTTTGTGGCACCGAATGCGATCGTATGGTAAACTGTGCTAATCCGGTTTGCAACCGTCATGAGCCTATATGTGAGAAGTGTGGCTGGGAGCTGGATGGCGCCTGCTCGGCTGAATGCAAAGAGCACCCGGAGAAAAGACCTTATGATGGTACCGGATACTATGCCAAGCAAATGAACGGTTACAATCCCCTGAAAGGCTGGAAAAGAATAAAAGCCTGATCACATCACCTGACCGGTAATAAAACCGGTCTTTTTCTTTTATATACTATCTCAGCCCATGCAATTGCTAGACAAAACACTTTTCCCGTATATACGGGCAAAGGAAATAACAGCAAGAGTCAACGAACTTGCACAACAAATTTCCCGGGATTATGCCGGCAAAGACCCCATCTTCATTATTCTTCTCAACGGAGCATTTCTTTTTGCATCTGATCTCGTCAAGGAGATAAGCATTCCGTGTCAGCTGAGCTTTATAAAAGTTTCTTCTTATTCAGGTACCCAAAGTCTTGGTGGGTTAAGAGAACTAATTGGTCTTAGTGAAAATATAAAAGACCGGCATGTCATTCTTTTGGATGATATTATCGACACCGGTCTTACAATGGATAATGTCCTGACACAAATCCGGAACCAACACCCTGCCTCAGTCAGTACAGTAAGTTTATTGCTCAAACCGGATATGTTTACCAATGCTTTCAAACCTGATTATATTGGATTCAGCATTCCCAATACATTTGTTGTAGGTTATGGGCTAGACTACAATGGCTACGGCAGAAATCTCAAGGACATCTGGCAAATAACCGGATAATCCGGTTTTCTCTACGACGATTTACGTATTTTTCCTTTCAAAGAAACTTTTTATCTTGCCGCTGATTTCGCCAGGCGATTCAATAGCATTGATTGTCGCATTACCAATATTTTTTGGTCACGCGTTATTGCTTTATTTTGATAAGCACTTTACTTTCGGAAACAATTAATAACAAACACATAAAACCAATGAAAAAACTTTTATTTACCGCTTCTCTTTTCGTTTCTTCCTTTGGCCTGTTCGCTCAGGAAGCAGTTTCGTACAAACCAGCTGCCGGAGATAAAACTCTTGAGCTTCAGTTTGCTCCCCTTGGCGGTGCACCATTCAGTATGGGAGGTATCCGTTTCCGTCAGTTCATGTCTGAGACTACTGCGTTAAGAGCAACTGTATATCTGGGATATACGCGTTCTTCCGAAATCACTCAGGAAGCTGATTCAGATGCGAAACTTGAGCAGTTAAAAAAAGCAGAATCTGCTTTTGAAATCGGTATAAGACCTGGTTTTGAAAAACATCTTGGCGGAACAAGCCGTTTGTCTCCGTACTACGGTGCTGAACTGGATCTGGCTATCAGAAATACTTCTGAAGTACAGGATATTCAGACTGGCGAAACCAAGGTTGAAAAAGGAAAGGTCAGAAATGCAGACGGATTCAAAAGAATTGGCCTAAATGCAATATTCGGTGCCGATTATTATGTTGCTGAAAAAGTATTCATTGGCGCTGAAATGGGATTTGGTCTGGCTTTTACTAAAGATTCTAAAACAGTCAATGTTGCTACTGATGGCAAGAAGACCGAATCTAAATTGAATAAAGGCGGAGACTTTGCTTTCGGTCCCAACGTACTGGCTCAGTTCAGACTTGGTATCGCGTTTTAATTGAAACAAACCAATTCATAACACTATGAAAACACCCAAATCCACATCGAGATTGGGACGACTATTACTCCCCTTGGGAGTATTAGTCGTTTTTGGACTATCCATATTTTCATGCTCCAAAAATGACAATGAAGTTGCTCCCGCTAACAAACAGTTAACTGAAGAAGAACAAAGAGAGGCTATAAAAGAGCTGATCAGCCGCATGCCTTCTTTCCAGTTACAAACTCAGGACGGAAAAACCTACCGTTTCGAAAAAACGGAAAATGGTGGTTTTACATTCTCCAATCCGCCCTCACAGACAGGTTACAACTATGTAGAGTCTACAGGCTCTTATACATTTGTTGAAAACTCCAATGGCGGAACATTCGTAGTTGCGGCTTCCGGATTTGGAGAAAACTCTTCCAGTGGTGGAGTAATCGCAGCAGGTAACAACTCCTACAATATGGATTATACCTTTTGTCTGACCGCAGACGATCAGGCTCTTGGTTTCAATCTTTTCGGCGACGATTTTCCTGACGGAGTTTCCATGGTCATTGGGATTTCCGGGAATCTGAAAAAGATCATGGACAACGAATCCGGAGAGTTTGGCGAAAAAGATTTCGAAGATCTTTTCAATGCCTTCGGGATTTACGTAGTATATGCGAAAAAAGCATCTGGTTCCTACCCTATCGTCAATTGGCTGGAAGATATGGACCAGGAGGAATCTCAGCTTAAAAACAAAGGATTTGCTGCATTGGTAGACTTTAAAAACGGGAAAATGTTTTTTTCCAAAGAAGGTAAGCTTTCCGTATCAGGTGGCAGCATAAACTTTTCGGGAAAATATCTTGAAATATCCGGATCACTCTTTGAAAGCGACGATGATATCGAAAATCTAAAATTCAAAGAAGTGGTCGGCTCCGGAGCAATGGGTTGTAACTAATTTACACCTTCCATACACTCTAGCAGAGTTAATCACAAAAACACCCGGAAACTTCCGGGTGTTTTTGTTTATATCAGCTTCAGGCTTAAGCTGGATAATAGTCTTTTCTCAGAACTTTTTTCCCGACAAATTCTTTTGATATCTACAGATAAACCGGTTACTATATATCCCCATATGGGGAAATGTCCTATATTTGTTGTTCATAGACAATCATAAAACCAGATAAAACGAACATAGTCATGCTTAATCTAGTACTTTTTGGCCCTCCGGGTGCTGGCAAGGGAACTCAAAGCCAAAAGCTTATAGAAAGATACAAATTAATCCATCTGTCTACAGGCGATCTGTTAAGAGCTGAAATCGCGGCCGGGACCAAACTCGGACTTGATGCTAAAAGATATATGGATTGCGGTACACTTGTACCGGATGAAGTAGTAATCGGCATGATCGAAAATAAGATAAAATCCAATCCGGAAGCCAAAGGATTTATCTTTGACGGCTTTCCGCGTACTGTTCCGCAGGCTACTGCGCTTGACAAGATGTGCTATGACAATAAGATATCTATCTCCGCTATGATATCCCTGAAAGTAGATGTTGCAGAGCTTACCAAAAGGATTGTTGAACGTGGTAAGACCAGCGGCAGAACAGATGATCAGGATCCGGATCTGGTTGGTGAGCGTATTGCTGAATATAACAACAAAACAGCTCCTGTCTCTGATTACTATGCCAAGAAGAGCAAAGCGCACTATATTGATGGCATGCAGTCGATCGAAATCGTTTCCAACGAAATATTCAAAATTGTTGATTCTTTATAATCTATTTTCTTGGCTTCAGAGAACTTTATAGACTATGTCAAAATTAACGGCCGCTCCGGTTCAGGAGGGGCCGGCTCTATTCATTTCAGAAGAGAAAAGCATGTAGCCAAAGGCGGCCCTGACGGGGGAAACGGAGGCAGAGGCGGAAATATTATTCTCAAAGGGAATAAGCAATTGTGGACACTCCTTCATCTTAAATACCAGAAGCACATAATTGCCTCAGCAGGAGGAAACGGAGAAGGGGGATGCAGAACAGGCGCCGACGGAAAAGACGTGATTCTTGAAGTTCCCATAGGCACTATTGCCAAAGATGCGGAGACTGGAGAAGTCCTTCTTGAAATTACCGAAGATAATCAGACCGCCATACTGCTTGCAGGAGGACGCGGCGGACTTGGAAACATTAATTTCAAAACCGCTACCAATCAGGCTCCGCGAATGGCCCAGCCCGGCGAATCCGGGCAGGATTGCTGGTTTGTGCTGGAACTCAAAATACTGGCAGATGTCGGACTTGTCGGATTTCCCAATGCAGGCAAATCAACCTTATTGTCGAAAGTATCTGCCGCAAAACCTGAAATAGCCGATTACCCGTTTACCACACTCACCCCGAATCTGGGAGTGGTAAGATATCGTGAGGATCGTTCATTCGTAATGGCCGATATACCAGGCATAATCGAAGGAGCTGCAGAAGGGCGCGGGCTGGGAATCCGATTTCTGAGACATATTGAACGAAATCCGGTCCTGCTTTTTATGATTCCTTCCGATTCTGAAGATATCCGGAAAGAATATGGAATCCTGCTGAATGAACTAAAAAAGTATAATCCCGAGTTACTCGATAAGAAGCGTCTGCTCGCCATATCAAAATCTGATATGCTGGATGAGGAATTAAAAGAAGAAATGAAAGAAGAGCTCAAAAAAAACATTTCCATTCCATGGATATTTATCTCTTCTTATACACAAAAAGGTATTGATGAACTGAAAGACCTGATTTGGCATACTCTTAATGACTGATTTACGCCATAATGGCAGCAAATAACCGGTGGCAAAGTAATTGCCTCCATACCCACAGACGTTAAAACAAAACTCATATAAAACGATGGCTAAGGAAGAAGAAAAAAAATCTACTATCGAAAATGGTGACAACGAAGCTACCGTAGAAAATGAAAAAACAGGGGAACCTGTTGCACAAAACCAAAATGAAAACGGCACAGAGGAAGACGACGAACTGACAAAAGCAAAGAAAGAGGCCGATGAACTCCGTGACAAGTATTTAAGACTGTATTCTGAATTTGAAAACTTCAGACGCAGAACAAGCAAAGAAAAAAGTGACCTGATCAAGACTGCCAATGAAGAAGTTCTCCTTGCTCTTCTTCCGGTAATAGATGATTTTGAGAGAGCTAGAAAATCAATAAATGATTCAATCGGAATCGAAGTCATCCGGGAAGGTATAGAGCTTGTTTTTAATAAGCTTTATAAGGCCCTTGAAAGCAAAGGTCTGAAAGCTATGGAATCGCCGGTAGGCAAAGAATTTGACAGTGAAATCCAGGAAGCGATCACACAGGCTCCGGCTCCTTCAGAAGACCTGAAAGGAAAAGTCATTGATGAAATCGAAAAAGGCTACTGCCTCAATGACAAGGTGATTCGTTTTGCCAAAGTTATAATAGGATCATAAAGAATGGCCAAAAGAGACTACTACGAAATATTAGGTGTAAGCAAATCTGCAACTCCGGATGAAATAAAGAAAGCATACCGGAAAGTTGCTATTAAGTATCATCCGGACAAAAATCCGGATGACCCTTCGGCAGAAGAAAAATTTAAAGAAGCTGCAGAAGCCTACGAGGTATTAAGCAATCCGGAAAAAAAACAGCGCTACGACCAATACGGACATCAGGGCGTCGGTGGTGGTGGATTCTCCGGCGGCGGCATGAATATGGATGACATATTCAGCCAGTTCGGAGACATTTTCGGCGGAACCGGATTTGAAGGTTTTTTCGGTGGCGGTGGTCGAAACAGGCCTGGTACTAAAAGAGGTTCTAATCTTCGGATTAAGCTAAAGCTCACCCTGCAGGAAATAGCACAGGGCGCTGAAAAGAAAATCAAGGTAAAAAGGCATGTAGCCTGCGATGACTGCGGTGGCAACGGAGCTAAAAATGGTACAGAGGTCAAAAAATGTTCCGTATGTAATGGAAGCGGCCAGGTCAAAAAAGTAGTCAACACCATGTTTGGTCAGATGGTGTCCGCATCTGCCTGCCATAATTGCCAGGGAGAAGGATCGGTAGTCAGTACACCATGCCCTACCTGTCATGGAGACGGAAGACAGTTGAAGGAAGAGACTATCAATATCAAGGTTCCTGCCGGAGTTATGGAAGGCATGCAGCTTTCCATGAACGGAAAAGGCAATGTACCTCAGCGTGGTGGCGTTGCAGGGGATCTGCTCATCGTTATTGAAGAAGTCGAAGATCCGCAATTAAAAAGAGATGGGCTGAATGTTATCTTTGATCTTTATATAAGCTTTATCGATGCGGTAATGGGAGCTGATGTGGAAGTACCAACGATCGATGGCAAAGTAAAAATCAAGATTGAACCCGGTACACAAAGTGGCAAGGTCCTTCGGCTCAAAGGAAAAGGAATACGGGACATTAACAGCTACAGTACAGGAGACGAGCTTGTGCACGTCAACGTATGGACTCCCAAGCAGCTTTCAAAAGAAGAAAAGAGCCTGCTAATGCAGTTAAAGGATTCTGACAATTTCAAACCAGACCCGGGTAAGTCCGAGAAAGGTTTTTTTGATAAAATGAAAGAATTCTTTTAACAAGAAAACACCAATTGTATCTGAATTTTATAAGGCATCGGCACTCCGGTGCTTTATTCTTTTATACCTTATCATAATTTCCCTCACAATGGTTTCTTTTGAAGAGTTAAAACTTAACCGCCAACTAATCAACGCTACCGAGGATCTGGGCTATACAGAACCTTCAGAGATCCAGTACAAAGCCATTCCACAAATACTTGCCGGACATGATCTGCTGGGAATAGCCCAGACTGGCACCGGAAAAACTGCCGCTTATCTGCTGCCGATACTTATGAAGGCCAAATACGCACAGGGAGCTGATCCCAGAGCGCTTATCTTTGCCCCAACCCGTGAATTATGCATCCAGATCAACGAGAATATCAGGGAGCTGGCTAAATACACCGATCTGAGACATACTGCCATTTATGGGGGAACGGGAATGAAAAGTCAGATTGAGGCCATCAGTTCAGGTATCGATATCCTCGTTGCTACTCCCGGGCGGTTCATGGATATTTATCTGAAAGGAGAAGTCAAAGTCAAACAAATAAAAACACTGGTACTTGACGAGGCAGACAAAATGATGGATATGGGCTTTATGCCACAAATCAGGCGGATTCTTGAGGTTATTCCCACCAAACGTCAGAATCTTCTTTTTTCGGCAACCTTTCCCGAAAAGATAGAACGCTGGTCTGAAGAATTTCTGGAGTTTCCTATGCGAATCGAAGTAACTCCACAGGCTACTCCGGTGGAAACGGTCAGACAGAAGCTATACAGGGTTCCCAATCTCAAAACCAAGATAAATCTGCTGCAATATCTGCTCAATGATCCTGCCTTTTCCAAAGTCATTATATTTTCCAGAACCAGAAAAAATGCCGACAATATCTTCAATTTTGTACAGAGAAAAGTGGACCGGAATACCCGGGTAATCCATGCCAATAAGGATCAGAATACCCGGATCAACGCCATGGATGCTTTCAAAGACGGAGAAGTCCGCATACTGGTTTCAACGGATGTTGCTGCCAGAGGAATCGATGTATCTCAGGTCTCGCATGTAATCAATTTTGATGTACCCATCGTATATGAAGATTATGTACATCGGATCGGGCGTACCGGAAGAGCCAAAAACACAGGAGAAGCGATCACTTTTGCCAACAAGGCAGAAGAATATCATATAGAAGAAATCGAAAAAATCATACAGATGTCTATTCCCCTGCATGATATACCTGCCCAAGTTGAAATTGAGAAAACAGATTTTGAAGAAAAGCAGGAAATCGACCGTGAAATCGACCAGATACGAAGACGAAGAGATCCCGAGTTCAAAGGCGCTTTTCATGAAAAAAAAGTGATAAAATCAGATAAAAGCAGGAAAGTCGAAAAACGAAAAAAAAGACGTTAAAACATTAATAAGCATCAAAAACAATCTTATCGAATTCACAAAAGTTTTAATCTAAAACCCCTTTACATTTCATCAAGTATATATTACCTTTGTAATGTCATTCAAGTGATGACAACTACTGAGAAAGAAAAGAATTAAAAATATTTAAGATTCCATAGCTGGTTGAAAGATCTTGGGGATTTGGTGGAGCCTTCTGCCTGCCCCAAGAGTTTTTTTAGGGATAGCCCAACTTTCATCACATCGAAATCTACACTAATTTCATAGGAAGAGTAAGGTCAATACAAGAAACAGAGGCCTGTTTTTAAAGTAAGCATATCATTTTTATACACTTATACACTCCATAAAAGAACGAAACGATCTTATCCCTAATCGCTTGGGCTGCCCGGATGATTTTACTATCATTGTGGCCTCCGGTCAGTATTCCATATAACAGTAACAACTACCCGAACCCTTATAAATAATCAGCACTTACTAAAAGCAAGTGCCAGGAAAGGCTTCAACAAGCTCAGCCTGCCTGTTGTTATTTTTAAACATCGGATTCCTGTTCAAGGACATGCACTATTCCTCTTCTCAGATATCCTTTCGGTTTTCTTCCCGTTGCCGCCATAGCTGATTAAAAGACTTGGGGGCCACCCTGATTACCTCACGCCGCTTCGACCAGGTTTTTCGAAACAGAATACTAATTACCGCATTCTTTATCTTATATGGTGCCATATTTATCAACGACCTGTTCAGCATCGCTTTCTGCCATATCCCAAACCCGAACTTTTCTGTCTTATCATTCAGGCCTTCTTTTACACTCTGCTGCCGGTTGAGCAAAAGCAGCTCATGAATAGGAATACGTACCGGGCAGACGGTGGTACAGGAACCACATAGCGAACTGGCATAGCTCAGATGCTTGTACTTGTCCATACCCATATACTGCGGGCTTATTATTGAGCCGATGGGACCACTGTAGGTCGTTTTGTATGTATGTCCCCCTATATTTTTATACACAGGACAAGTATTCAGACAGGCTCCGCAACGGATACATTTAAGCGCAACCCTTTTTTCCACATCAGCAAGCAGTTCCGAACGCCCGTTATCCAGTAATACTACATACATTTCTTCAGGACCATCCGTTTCATCGGCTCTTCGGGGACCAGTTATCACAGAGTTATACACCGTCACGTGCTGCCCGGTTCCGCTGGTAGCCAGCATCTGCCACATAAGTCCCAGATCATTGATCGAGGGGATAAGCTTTTCTATACCAACCACAGCGATATGAGTCTTTGGAAATGTGGTGGAAAGTCTCGCGTTTCCTTCATTTTCTGTCAGAGCAATGCCGCCAACATCCGCGATAAGGAAATTCCCACCGGTAATTCCGATATCTGCTGTAAGGTAGCGCTGGCGAAGAAGTCTTCTGGCCGTCAGTGTCAGTTCTGTAGCATCGTCTGTGAGAGGGATTCCCAGTTTGTCTGCGAACAGCTCCGATATGTCCTTCTTGGACATATGCATAGCCGGAGTAACAATATGGTAGGGTTTCTGTCCGGCAAGCTGGACTATATATTCTCCAAGATCGGTTTCGACCACATCTACACCATGTTTCTCAAGAAACTCATTCAGATGGATCTCTTCTGTAGTCATTGTCTTGGATTTCACCACTGACCGGGCATTTTTTGCGTCCATTATTTTCCAGATCTCCTGCAGCGCTTCTTCCGTATTCTGCGCCCAGATCACTTTCCCTCCGTTGCGGGTAAAGTTCTGCTCAAATTCCAGCAGGTATTTGTCCAGATTGAGAATCGTGTGCTGCTTGATATAGGAAGCCCGGTCTCTGGCCCGCTCATGATCAGAAAATACCTTTAAGCCCCGGTCTACCGCTTCGTTATAGCGTCCTATATTAAAGCGGATCTTACGTCTGTGCTCAGGATCAAACGCTTTTTCTTCTGATTCGCTCTGAAACTGTTTCAGTATTTCGTTCATATCTATTCTGCTTCCACATCCACCTCAATGGACTGATCATAATTGGCCAGATCCCAGATTGTATAGAAGATCAGTCTGGAAATTTTACTTACTTTTTCAAAATCGATCTTATCTACCGTATCTGTCGGCTGGTGATAATCTTCATGTACTCCGTTGAAATAAAATATTACCGGAATATTATTCTTGGCAAAGTTATAATGATCCGAACGATAGTAAAAACGATTGGGGTCATCTCGCTTGTTATACCGATAGTCAAGCTCTATCTCAGGCATATATGTGCTGGCGGCATTTTCACTTATAGTATGCAATGTCGTTGAGAGCCGGTCACTTCCTATCAGATAGATATAATCAGGTGTCTCATGCAGGGTATCCATTCTTCCGATCATATCGATGTTGATATTCGCAACGGTGTTTTCCAAGGGGATTACAGGCTTATCTGTATAGTACTCCGACCCCAGCAAGCCTTTTTCTTCTGCGGTCACCGGCATAAACAGAATACTGCGTTTGGGACCTTTTCCATCTTTATCCGCTTCTGAAAACGCTTTGGCCAAGGCAATCACAGCTGCTGTGCCGCTGGCATCATCATCCGCTCCATAGTATATTTTGCCATCTTCGATTCCCAGGTGATCATAGTGTGCAGTTACTACTATTACTTCATCTTTTTTCTCATTACCTTCCAGAAAAGCCAGTACATTCTCCGTATCAAAAACCGATTTATCTACTGAAACTTTTACTTCTACCTGAGCAGATTTAAATTTCTTTCTTTTGGCAGCAGGATCAGCCAGTGCTTTTTTGGCATCCTGCAACTCTGTCTCGGAAGTTTTCAGCATCTCTGCCGCAAGACTAACGGGAACAAAAAACGCACTACCGCCCCGCTGCTTATAGTCAAAGGACAGCATTGGCTGGCTCAGATGATGCTTTAAGGCATTTAACCTGTTTTCAAAATCCTTGTAATTATTTCCTACCACAATAAAAACTGCTTTAGCGCCCTGCTTCTTTGCTTCTGTTGCTTTTCGTCTCCAGTCCTGCGCCCAATCAGAGGATGAGGTTTTGCCGGTTACCAGCGATTTTCCATCGGCAAATGGCTCCCCCATAAATAGTACAACACCCTTTCCCTTTACATCAATATTCTTATAATCAGAGTAATTTTCCGATTCTATTCCATAGCCTGCAAATACAATCGGTAATTTTTCAGCTTTTGCAAATTCGACATCACCATAAGCATAAAAATCGGCCAGAAACGTTTTCCTGTTTTTACCAACATTGATATATACCTCATTCCAGTTTCTGCGAACAAGGTTAAAGAGCTGAAAATAGGATTTTCCCGTTTCTGCCCGGACAACAGGTTCAAGTCCGAAGGATTCGAACTGATCTTTAAGATACATAGCTGCTTTCTTCTGACCGGGCGCTCCGGCTTCTCTTCCCTCGAGAGAGTCGGAAGCCAGTACATGCAGATACTCGCTCAGCAAAGCTGGCGTAATAATTCCGGCAAATTGCAATGCACTTGAGTCTTTCTGAGCAGATACAGTTATGTTCAGAAGAATAAATCCTGTGATAAAACCCCAGATACGAATCATATTTCTCTAAAAATTAACATTCAACTATTCCCGTTACTGCCTGAAAGCAGAAATAAATAATACAAACTCTGATCCTTTATGCCTGTTTCACCGGCAATCTTTCAAAGATACATTTTTTACCCGCCAGATTCGACATGATTCAGCGCTTTTAATAAAGTGCATATATGCTTTACATAATACCAGGCGAAAGACCTTTTGAATCATTATGCCTGGTAGCATTGTTCTTCATATGGGCAAAAAATTACTAAATTTGTGCTATGCAGACGCCAATAGTCAAAAAAGATATCCGGAAGCTTTCCAAAGAAGATCTGAAAGCCTATTTCACTTCTATAGGAGAGAAAGCATTTCGATCCGGACAGGTTTATGACTGGTTGTGGAAAAAATCCGCATCCGGTTTTTCTGAGATGACAAATTTATCAGAAAAACTCCGGTTGAAACTGGAAGAGGACTTTGGCATTTTTCCTTTGGAAATCGCCACCAGACAGAAAAGCAATGATGGGACTATTAAGTCTGCGTTCCGCCTTCATGATAAACACCTGATCGAAGGTGTATTGATCCCTGCGGACGACCGGATGACAGCCTGTGTATCATCGCAGGTTGGCTGCAGCCTCACCTGCAAGTTCTGCGCTACAGGCTATATGGAGCGTAAGCGGAATCTGGATCCTGCCGAAATCTATGATCAGGTGGTTGCTATATCAAAGCAGGCTGAAGAGCATTTTGATCATCCGCTTACCAATATTGTTTTTATGGGTATGGGGGAGCCATTGCTCAATTATGCCAATGTGCTGGCAGGAATTGAACGAATTACTTCTCCGGATGGCCTGAACATGTCTCCGAAACGAATCACTGTCTCTACTGCCGGTATTGCCAAAATGATCCAAAAGCTGGCTGATGACGAGGTCAAGTTTAATCTGGCGCTTTCGCTGCATGCAGCCAATGATGAAAAGCGGAACCAGATTATGCCGATCAATGAAAGCAATACCCTGGCCGCTCTTAAGGATGCTCTGCGATATTTTTATGACAAGACGGGCAATAAAATAACGCTGGAGTATATTCTGTTTTACAACTTCAATGACACGCTGACAGATGCTGCCGAGCTATGGGCTTTTGCAAAGAGTATTCCGTGCAAAATAAATATAATCGAATACAATCCGATCGCTGATGCGGATTTCAAAAACGCGGATGCAGACAAACTGGAGCTATTCAAAAACTTCCTGCAGAAAAAAGGGTTGGTCGTAAATGTCCGCAGAAGCCGTGGCAAGGATATTGATGCTGCATGTGGACAGCTTGCGGTAAAAGAAAAAAATAATGCACAGGTATGACATTTGAAGAATACTGCGTAAAAAAGAAAATTGACTCAGCCCGGTTTCGGGCGGATGATCCGGGACAATGGGAAGAGCTGGCTGCCATCTTTAAACAGGTATCGGAAAATAGCTTTACCCAGCAAAAAAAATTTCTTATAAATGATCTCCGCCGAAAGTATCTTCTGACTGAAACTGAAGCCCCAAAACAGGTCACTACTCAGGCGGCCAAATCTCCCGGAATCAAACCTGCTATCAAATTAAAATAATACATATCATTATGAAGTACCTAGGTATTTTATTCTTTTTTATCTTAAGCACTTTTGTTTCTCTTGCCCAATCCTCTTCGTCATCCAAAACCGATGAAGTGGTTTTTATCAGAACCGACCTTGGAGAAATTGTCTTATTGCTTTATGACACCACTTCGGGGCACAAAGAAAACTTTCTCAAACTCGCTAAGGAAGGATTTTATAACGGCACTACTTTTCACCGCATTATTGACGGATTTATGATCCAGGGTGGCGACCCTAATTCCAAAGACTCAATCCCGGGCAATGATGGTCAGGGTGGTCCAGGATATACTATCCCGGCAGAATTTGTACCGGGCCTTACTCATAAATATGGCGCTGTGGCCGCAGCCCGGATGGGCGATGTGGTCAATCCCCGCAAGGCTTCCAGCGGTTCCCAGTTTTACATTGTGGAAAATAAAGAAGGCACCCATTTTCTGGACAATAACTATACGGTTTTCGGACAGGTTATTAAAGGGATGGATATTGTCGAAAAAATCGCTGAGCAACCAAAAGGTGCGGGGGATCGACCTTTGAAAGACATTAAAATGACAGTATCTGTCGAAAAGATGAAGAAATCAAAGATTGAAAAGAAATATCAAACCAGCTTTTATGAGTAAAAAGATTCTTTTGACAGGCGCCAACGGCCTTTTAGGGCAGAAACTGGTAAAGCTTATTGCAGCTCAGGAGGGGTTCAGACTCGTTGCTACAGGCAGAGGAGCAAACCGCAATCCTGTACACGAAGAGCAACCCTATTCCTACATTCAGATGGATATAACCAATCCTGAGCAGGTAATGGACGTAATCAGTATGGAAAAACCAGCCTATATCATCCACACTGCAGCCATGACAAATGTAGATGAATGTGAAGAAGATAAAGAAGGCTGCCGGAAAAACAATGTAGATGCCGTACAATACCTGATCAAGGCCGCAGAAAAAAATAATGCATTCTTTCTGCATTTATCTACTGATTTCATTTTTGACGGTACTTCCGGCCCATACAGTGAGGAAGCAAAACCTTCTCCTGTCAGCTACTATGGTGAAAGTAAGCTCGAGGCTGAGCAGATTGTACAAAATTCATCGACAAAGTGGGCTATTGCCAGAACAGTGCTGGTATATGGCCTGGCACACGATATGAGCCGCAGCAACATTATACTCTGGGTCAAGAAAAGCCTCGAAGACAATAAGACGATACAGGTAGTAAACGATCAGTGGCGTACTCCGACTCTGGCAGAAGATCTTGCCATGGGCTGTTTTCTTATTATACAAAATAATGCAACCGGCATATTCAATATTTCCGGAAAAGATCTGCTAAATCCTTATCAGATGGCTGTAATGACAGCTGACTACTTTCAGCTGGATTCTTCACTGATCACCGAAACAGATGGTAACAAGTTTCAACAAAAAGCGAAAAGACCACCCAAAACGGGATTTGATATCAGCAAAGCCCAAAAGATACTCGGTTATAATCCCTGTAGCTTTAAGCAGGGGATTGAAGTTCTTGCCAGGCAGCTAAATGAAATCAGCAAGCCGATCTCTTAAATGAAGTTATATTAAAAGCACTCCTGACGCGGGAAAATGTCCTGAAGCAATAACAGGAGTGCTTTTTGCATTTCATCGACAATTTCTACCCGCATACCTGAAATATTGTCATGTATGGCTCTGGGATTAACCTACCGAAAAATACTTATTTTAATCCAAGAAACACTTTCAGATTTGCTTTCAATCAGTATTTAAAATACTTTTGAGTCAAAGAAAATCAATCAAGGGTGAAAGGACCTGACTGATTTTGTTCCGGATGAATCTAAAGATGTAATTCCGGCAGTAAATTTGATCTAAGATTTTTACGCGGCTAGGGTTAATGGTTTTTACTTTTTAATCCATAATAGTTGGTAAATAGGTTAATAAAATGGTTAGTGCCCTTCGGCTGGTTACCGAAGGGTATTTTTTTGTATCTTAAAAATCTGTATTTCTCTTTTTTCCAACAATTCCTGTGGCACATCCATAGAAATACGATACAAAGCGTACTTCTAATCCGGCTCTGTCAAAAATCGCCGCCGCCTGCTTCGAATCCCCAAACTTATCGGTATATTTCCAAAGCATTTTATATTCACGCGGATCACCAAGTAAAAGCTTGCCCAAAACAGGAATTAGCATATTGAGATAGAATGTATAGAAAAAAAGCAATATTTTATTTTGCGGCTTTGAAATTTCTATAAATGAAAAATATCCTCCGGGCTTTAAAACTCTCAGGACTTCCGATGCCAGCGTATTCAACTGATCCGAATCAAATGTCTTAAGCCCGAAGGCACATGTGAGTATATCAAATGTATTATTTTTCAGACTGTTGCTCAAAACATCCTGCTGCAAAATCACCACCTCATTATTAAACTCTTTCGTATTTTTCTCTTTAGCATATTGCAGCATCCCTTCCGAAAAGTCCACAGCCGTAAGCTTCGCTTTCGGAAACTTTTCCCTTATTCCGGACCATGTCTCTCCCATTCCTGTAAGCAAATCGATGATTTCTATTGTATCATTCGAAGAGCTAAGCAGATTCAGAAACTGCTTCCGCCAGCGCTCTGAAAACCCAAATGAAGTTATATAATTCATTCGCTCATACGAGCTACTCATTCTGTCAAAAAGTCCTTTTACAAAATCCCTGTTATATATATTTTCTTTCATTCAACACAATCTCCATTTGCTATTTCAATAAAACCTCTGGGTTGTTTTGCTTCTAAAATAGGACAAATTCTTTATTTCTTCATTCTATAATATTATGCAATTGATTAGCAGTTTTTTAATAAAACCTATATCATTGCGGTACTTTTTAACCAAGCTGCTATGAAAAGACCTGTACAACGTCTAAGCAATTATTTCACTATTTCCGAGAAGGAAGCCAATGGTTTTATTATCTTGAGCGGCATAATGCTTTTTCTTCTGGTATGCCCATACTGGTATCGTATCATTCACCAGCAATACGGGGCCGGAGAAAGTCAGCTGATTATAGCCTCCACGATAACTGCTTCTGCAGATTATTCAGATGAAAGCTTTTCATTGTTCCCTTTTGACCCCAACAACGTTTCAGCAGAGGATCTGCATACCCTCGGACTTTCTGCATCGCTCGTACAACGAATAGAAAAATACCGGAACGCCGGAGGGAAATTTAAAATCAGATCCGATTTAAGAAAAATCTACGGATTTCCGGATGAGATATACGCCAGACTCTATGATTTCATACAACTACCTGACTCTGTCATAATCAAAAGAAAAGCACCTTTAAAAGAAACTCCTCATATCAGTAAGATCAATATTAACAGGGCAACGGAACAAGAGCTGCAAAGCTTAAAGGGTATTGGTCCCGTTTTATCCGGTCGTATCATAAAATACAGGGAACTGCTTGGAGGATATATTTCTATTGATCAGCTAAAAGAAGTATACGGTATGGATACAGCGTTAGTTGACAGAATAAAAGCCAATCTTTTTGTCTCTCCCGATTTTTCGCCCAGGCAGATTCTCCTGCAGGATAATCCATATCATCCGTATCTTAACAAGCAACAAAGAAAATGCCTGCTGGCGGTGAGGAAAAAATACCCGGATACTGTCGGCGAAACGTTGATTGACTCCTGCGGATTTTCTCCGGAAGATATCATAAAACTCCGACCTTATCTGAAGTAAAAGGCATATTTAAACAGGCATAATTTTGCTGTCCTTAAAGGTCGACAATACGACCATTGACTGCATATTGCCTATTTCTTCTATTTCGACAAGCTTGTTCAGAATCAGAGACTGATAAGAAGATATATCTTTGGTCAGAATTTTAAGAAGAAAGTCTCCTGCTCCGGTTATATGATGACATTCGACTACTTCCGGGATATTGTTGACTTTTTCTACAAATGCCATGATCTGACTCTTTTTATGACCGGCCAGGGTAACAAGAAGAAATATACTGACTCCTAGTCCCAGTTTTGCTGTATCAATTTCTGCATGATAACTTTTAATATACCCTGCATTTTCAAGTTTTCGCACGCGCTCCAGAGTCGGCGCGGGAGAAAGCCCTACCTCCTGAGCCAGTTGTGCATTGGTGATTTTGCCGTTAGTTTGCAAAATCTCAAGTATTTTTCTATCGATCGGATCTAATTTTAATGCACTGCTCATGGACAAATAGACAATTTTTACGTTATATTTCCTGTTAAATTAACAATCCTTCATAACATACCCAACATCTAAAAACCAAAGGTATAATTATTCCTGATTCACTATGGGCTTTAAAGACCTGATTGTTACTCCATTTTTTCTAATCCTAATCTATTTTCTTGCCTATCGTTTTCGCCGGAAAATTGAGGATGCAGATCAAAAGGTCTTTTTCATACCAGCTTTAACTGTAAAAATAACCGGCGCTATTATGCTCGGTCTGATTTATCAGTTTTATTACGGCGGGGGCGACACCTTCAATTTTGTACAACTTGGTACGATACATATGTATGATGCTTTTTATAACGCCCCTTCCAAGTTTTTGGGACTGTTGGCCTCTGACGGACAGAATGCAGCAAAGCTATACCCGTATTCATCCAGAATCTATCATTTTTCAGATCCCTCATCTTTTCTCATTATTAAATTAGCCTCAATAACCGGAATACTTTCCCTTCATACATATTCTGTGATGGCTATCAGCTTTGCTCTCTTCAGCTTTTCCGGCAGCTGGGCTGTTTACAGAACAGTTTGTCGCATATATCCTTTCGCGTCATTTAAAAAAAAGGCTGCCTGGGCTATATTCTTCATTCCTTCTGTTTTCTTCTGGGGATCAGGACTATTAAAAGACAGTATCACATTCGGGGCTGTTGGCTGGCTCTTCTACGCCTTCGCATATCTGTTTATTTTCCGGCAAAGACAACTAAGCTCATTTTTCATATTGGTTTTCTCAATACTTCTGATCAAAACCATCAAAATCTATATCCTCATGTGCCTGATGCCGGCATTGATCATATGGTTGTTTTTTCATTTTGATTACAAAATAAATTCTTCATTGATAAAGCTTTTCAGCAAACCTTTACTTGCTGTTCTGGCTATACTGTTTTCCTACTTCGCCGCTCATTATATAAGCATGGACAGTAACCGATATAGCTTCGAAAATCTTTCCGGTACAGCTAAAACCACTTATGATTACCTGACATACATGAGTAAGATAGAAGGAGGTTCATACTATTCTCTGGGCGAAATCGACGGTTCTCCCCAATCCTTCATCAGCAAGGCTCCCGCGGCCATCAATGTCACTTTATTCAGGCCTTACCTGTGGGAGTCGGGCAATCCGATTATGTTGCTTTCAGCCATCGAATCACTAAGTTTTCTGCTATTTACGATACTGGTATTTTATAAAACGGGTTTTTTCAAGAGTATGCAGCTTATACAAAAGGACCCCTTTCTGATTTTTGCCATTACCTTTGCATTTGCATTTGCATTTGCTGTAGGAATATCTACAGCAAATTTTGGTACGCTGGTACGCTACAAAATCCCCATACTGCCCTTCTATCTGCTCTTTCTGGCCTTGCTGTATGAAAAAGGACAACGAAAAAAATTATTGCTGCACCAGAAAGCGGTCTTTCATAAAATACAGACCCCAAAAAACCAGATATAAGACATTGATACATAAGCCAAGACTATCCTCATAAATCAGCAGCACGATAAGGTTGACCGGAATCAGAAGAAGATAAAAGCTAAGCTTAAACCATGGTTGCTTTCGATTAGGCATATCAAGCATATCCTTGCTGGCAAGGTAATTAATCATGCGATACAACACATAGTTGATCATTACTACAGGAAAGACGAGTCCCAGCTGCTGAATATAGAGAAAGGGTATAAGCGGTAAAATAAACCTGAGCAAAGCCAGACCGGTAAAGGTCAGAAACTTTACTTCTTTCTCCCTGATAAAATTATGAAGGCCAAAAATCAGCAGCAAAATAAAAACGAAGCAAAACCATAGTAAAGAAGCTACGTCAAACCAATAGGCAGCCACCATTGCCACAATCACTCTGATCCCAATCCATGAGAGCACTTCCCATTCCTGCACTTCCCCATAGGCGCCCAGACGTAATCTCGGTTTATCCTCGTTTCGGGAAGCATAATAATCATTAACAATATAGCCTGTTTCATACAGTGCTATAAAGGGAATATACCCGAGGCAATAGGACAATAAAGCCTCTACCGGTGAAAAGCCGTTGAGATAACAGAGAATAAAAATACCGGCGCCCCATTCGTACCAGGCGTGAAAAAATATGGTCTGCCATCCTTTCAGACGAGTATCGTAAAAATACAGGAACGGTATGCAGTACTTCAGATAGTTCAGAGCCTGTCCGGGTACAGCAGTATTGGATTTAGTTTCTTCCACTTTTCTTCTTCTTTTTTATTGTGAATCACTACAAAACTTTTGTGAGCATTTTGAACAAGTATATAATCTGAATAATTATCTGTTATAACTGTCAGTTGTTTTCCTGCATATCTCTCTCTGACGGTATTTTCTTTGATACCCGTAAGATCCTTTTGTAAATACCCCTGGCATATGTCATCTGTATACTGAAGGACTGAGCTAAGACAATCGACTTTTAATTCTCTGGCAATTACCTGGGCTACAGGATCAATAGTCGCAGAAACAAGACAAATTTCGGCTCTCGTTTCCACAGCTGCCTGCAACATTTTGTGGACGGCTTTTATTTCGCGTCCTTTCAGAAACCCGAAATAGAATTGTGAGGCAATTTCATAAAGCACATCCCGGTTATACCCATTCAATAAACGTAATACCAGCTTTTTGTGAATATCCCGACGGGTAATTGCAGATATTATGATCAATCCGTAAAATACCGGACTTTTTCGGGAACAAATCAGCCGAAAGCCCCAATACCGAAATCTGTTTCTTCTCCGGAGAAAGAAGCCGGCAAAATCATAGGTAGTATTTGAATAGTATAATGTATCACAAATATCAACTATGTATGTCATGACAGTACTTTTTCATAAGCATCACAATATTTACGGATTGCATTTTTTAAATCATAGTACGTTTTTGCCCTTGTCCGTAAAGCCTCCGGATCGATTGTCATGAGCTCCTCCAGCCTGTCAACGGCCAGTCTCATTTCCAGCTCTGAAAAATCAGCCAATACTCTGCCTGCCTGCAAATCATTTACTATCTTTTCAACGTCGCCCACATCACCATTGGTAACAACGGGTATACCCATTGCAAAAAGTTCTCCGAGCTTTGTTGGTGAACTTGCTTTCTTCGAATAAGAAGTTTTGATAAAAGAAAGGCTCAGATCAGAAGCTCCCAGAAAAACAGGCACCTGCTCTCTCGAGGCGCTTACTATTTTTATCCGGTCTGCCGAAATAGCTAATGCCTCTGCCTTTTGTAAAATCCAGGAAGGTTTTTCGGCTGTAATAATCAGGAAAACAGCAAGCGGATATCGCTCAGCAATCAGAACAAAGAACCTTAACATTTCATCCAACAGATACCAGGTACCTACGGAACCCAGATAACTTATAACAGGAGCAGCCTGAGATAAATCAAGATTTTCTTTTGCTTCAGCTTTTGTCCGCTGATCTGGTACCACAAAATGGCTAAAGTCTGCACTACAGGGAATGACGGTGAACGGGGCTCCCTGATAGCTTGACCAGGAACGAATTTCCGCAACTGCATTTTCGGTTAATGAAACAATATAATCAGCATACCTGATATAATCCCCTTCCTTTCGTTTGTATGCCTTGTAGACCAAGCGATAAAGCGGATTATTCAGATTCCAGATCCCGCCATCGACTCGCTCATCCACCCAGAAACCACGCATATCAAAGAAGAATTTTGTACCAAAACGTTTCTTTAGCATAAGTCCGATTTCTGCTGCCACATAACTCCGGCAATGGACCATACTGAATTTCTTTTCCTTATACAGGCTAATAGCCAGCTTCTTAATTCTTCGTTTATCCAGCAGTTTGGAAATCAGAGGTGGCTTCGTTGTGAATGGCAAAGGATACCAGTCTATACCATGCTTTTCACACAGCGCCCCGATCTTCTTCCCTTCTTTTTCAAACCGCTCTTTTTTCTCACAGCTAATCAGGGAAAAAGAGTATCCCTCTTTGCTCAACCCAATAATATAAGGCAATACCTGCGACTGACCCAGGGGATCAGTCATTCCGTCGTAGGATATATACAATATGGTTTTATCCGACATACATTCCGTTTTTTAACATCCATCGCTGCAGAAGCACAAGTACCCATATCCTGTTATATAAATAATCTCTTCCACTCAGAAATTCATTCTTTAAGTATTCTGTCCATATCGGATCCAGTATTCCCGTTTTACGCAAAGCTGCAGCATTCAGATTGTCTTCTACCAGATATCTCAACTCCCCCTTTAACCACTCTGCCAACGGAACAGAAAATCCCCGTTTGGGTCGCTGAAAGAAGCGGGATGGAACCCTGGAGTACAGAAGTTGCTTCAACAAATATTTACTTTCCCCTTTCCTGACTTTCAAATTCTCCGGCAGATTCAATGCAAATTCCACTATACGGTAATCCAGCAGAGGACAACGTACCTCCAGGCTGTTCATCATACTCATACGATCCACCTTCACAAGAAGATCATCAGGCAGATACAGTTTCAGATCAAAATAAGCCTGCTTCTCCCGCTCCGACAGTCGGGCATGCTCAGGAAATTTTAAGGCCGGGAAGTCCATATTCTGATCCTTCAATAAATGCTGTAGCTCTTTTTGGGAAAACAAATACTGCTCCTGACTAAATATATGGCTTTGTCGATTGTGGTCAGGATTAAACAAAGGAGCAGCTCTTTTCATTCGATCGGACCCGAATATATCCAGAATAGAAGAAATAGCGGGACCAGCAAGCCCGATAAAAGGCTTCTCCAACCGCTCAGCCCAGGTATAGGCTCCATATCCCATAAACAATTCATCGCCTCCATCTCCGCTAAGTATCATTGATACCTGTTTCCCGGCAAGTCCGGAAACAAGATAAACAGGAAGAGCAGAACTATCTGAAAAAGGTTCATCAAAGTGATCCATAACCGATTCGATATGATCACGTGCTTCTTTTTCACTTATTATAAATTCCGTATGGTTCGTCTTCAAAAACCCGGCTATATCCCGGGCATGAGCCGATTCATCATGTTTTTTGTTTTCAAAGCCAATAGAAAAGGTATTGAACTTTTGTCCATAATGACCCACTGCAACTGCTGTAACAAGGCTTGAATCAACTCCCCCGCTCAAAAATGATCCGAATGGAACATCACTCATCAGCCGCTGAGATACTGAATCGGTAACCAGCGTCTCAAGCTTTTGAAAAGATTCTTTCTCCGATGCTACTCTTTTATCTGTAAAAGAGTCAGCCGGATCATACCAGCAGCGAACCTGAAAACCGGAAGAATCTAATACAGCATACTGTCCACTGCCAAGTTTATACACATTCTGGTATATAGTATCAGGTGCAGGAATATAGCCCAGGTGCAGAAAATTGTATACGGACTGATGATTCAGTACTCCGTTTGAAATGACCAGCTGTAAGGATTTCAGTTCCGAAGCAAAATAAATTTCTCCCACTTCCGGCGACGTATAATACAATGGTTTTTTCCCAATCCGGTCTCTGAAGAGGTATAACTTTTTTTCGCTTTTATCCCATATTACAACCGCAAACATTCCGTTCAGTTCCGGCAATATGGACAGCTGCTTTCTGGCAAAAAGCTCCAGAAGAACTTCTGTATCACCAGTCGTTCTAAGCTTTAAACCATAACGAGATGCCAGCTCCCGATAGTTATACAATTCGCCGTTAAAAACGATCACAAAGCGTCCGTCAGCTGAAGTCATTGGCTGGTCAGCAGCAGATGAAAGATCCATAATACTCAGCCGCCGGTGACCAAGCATAAGATTTCCATCGGAATATGTACCAGCAGCATCCGGGCCCCTATGCCGGAGTCTCTCCAGCATTGTGTGCAGGAGCTCTGCGCTAGTATGCAGATCCCGGTTTGAAATAAATCCCGCTATTCCGCACATCAGGGTAACATCATATGTTTAAAAATTGCCAGTGTACGTCGTGTAAACACTTCCCCCGGAGAGTAAAAGACACCTTTTATCCAGTACTTAAGTCCGCTAATACGATACTTACTTGCCATAGCAAATAAAGCAGTGTATGTAAACATATGCCCTTTTATCCGTTCTACAGCTTTATCCGAAAATTTTTGAATAAATACGAAATCCTTCCTCAGCTCAGTGCACAAAACACTAACTCTGTACAAATAGGCATCTTCATCATAATGCATAACGCTTCTTCCGGCATGCTGTAATAAAACAGCTCCAACTACCGGTAGGTGATATATGGAGAAACGGGCACCTATCCTTAGCCATAGCAGCCAGTCTTCCACACCCATAAAACCCCGGTCTTCGTGAAAAGTAAATCCCGAGGCTATATCTTTTCGGATCACTACTCCTATACATGCCATTACATTGGAATGCAGAATACGCTTATTAAGAAACTTGTCGGCATAAACGTGTCTGCTCAGAAGCTTTCCTTTATCATCTCTGATTTCAAATGCGACGGATAAAATTTCAGGCAGTGAATTACTGATGAGAAACGCGGAAGCGCTGGAAAGAAATTCGGGATAAAGCCGGTCATCCGAGTCCAAAAAAGTAACATAATCACCACTTGCATAGGAAACTCCGGTATTCCTGGCTCTTCCCCGTTCCCCATTACTTATTCTGATGTATCTGATCTGTTCCGAAAGATATTCTTTCAAAATGTCTTCAGTATTATCAGTACTTCCATCATCAACAATAATCAGCTCCCAATTGGTATAGGTCTGCTTCTTTACAGACAGCAGAGTTTCAACAATGAGATGCGCCCGGTTATAGGTAGGTACAATAATACTAAACTTCATTGGCACATTCCTGGTAAACATGTTCGAAGTTCTTTACGACAACCCGGATATCATAGTTGTCATATACATCCTTCTTTCCCTGATCCGCAATCAATCTAGCTCTTTCTTTATCTGACATAAGCCATTGCAATGCCTGAAAAATACTTTCGGGCTTGTTGTCAGGCAGAATATATCCGTTTTTCAGATGCTGCACTACATCATTGGCGCCCGAAACGGGTGTAACCATGAGCAGGCAGGACTTTGCCATTGTTTCTATCATGATCTGCGGAAAAGCTTCCTGAAGAGTAGGATGAATGAGAACGTCCGCAAGATCAATAAAATCCAACGCATCCTTTCTCCAACCGGCAAATATAATACTGGAAGAAAGGGACAAAATCTCCACCTGTTCTTTCAGCTTTGCATGCATATCACCATCCCCCACAAGTATTAGCCTGGCATTCGGCTGAAATTCCAGAAATCTGTGAAAAGCCTTTATAAGATATAACTGCCCTTTTACTCTGCTGTGTCTCGCTATATTGACAATCACTGGATTTTGCCCTTCCGGCAAGAAAGCAGATCGTAAAGCTACCAGCTTTTCCTCATCTGCCTGCTGGTATTTTTCCGCAGTAAAATCAAACCCATAAGGTATCAGTCTGATTTTGGCGGCCGGAACACCGGATTGCTTAAGAAGCCGGACAATATCAGTAGAAGGAACAACAATCAGCGTGGCAAAAAGATTGGCCAGATTTTCAAACCATAGATACATTTTCAGTTTCAGACCTCGTGTGGTTATCAAAAGCTCATCATGATAATGTCTTCCGATAATCAACCGGCATTTTCTGAAAGACAGCAGAACAGCAAATGTGGCAATTATTGATTCATAATAATGATGGGCATGAATCAGGTCCGGATGTTCCCTGCGTATTATACGGGCAAGCTTAAATACGGAAAACAGCATCCCTTTCAGGCTCATAGCTTCATTCAGATTATAGCAGGGAATCTGTATATCTTTATATTCCGGCTCCTGAATATTACTTACCGGATTCATCCGGACAGCTACAAACTCATAGTGGCGACGGTCTGAAAAACGTATAATCGTATCTATAAAATCATTTTTATTTATAACTGAGGTAAACTGAAGAATCCGGATACTGCGCTTATTCATTCACTATCTTTTTCATTACTTTTTCAAAAGCCTCGACCGCACTGACCTCATTATACGGAGCAACGACCTGGCGACTCGTCGATGATATTGCCTGCTTTGTCCGAAGGTCCTTATTGAGCAGCGCTGCTACTTTTGCCGTCACAGACTCAACTGTATTGACACAAATCAGATCCGGAGAAACCTGTCTGACAACTTCTGAAGCTCCAGTCCATTCTGATACGATAACCGGTAGTCCGGCTTTCATTGCTTCCAGGACAGAGATTCCATAGGCCTCACCTCTTGCAGGATGTACGTATACTTCCGCATCAGACATAAGCATACGTAAATCAGCGGTTCTACCTGCCCATACAATACGTTCCCTGATTTCTTGCGGAATACCCTTCATTGCAACTTCTCGAAAAACAGGCTCCCATTCCCCTGCTATAAAAAGTCTGCTATTCGTAAATTCTTTATTTATGCGAACAAAAGCAGCCAACAAAATGTCGAGCCCCTTATACCAAGCACGCCATTCTCCCGGACCATTTCCTATAAAGAGAATATTACCTGAACCCCAGGCTGGCTGAATTCCATTCAGATCTCGTATGCGTTCCGAAGAAACTGCATTAAAATTTCGTAATACCCGGTCCGAATCCTTTTTATAGCGCTTTACCAGCCTTTCAATCATTTCACTGCTGCATATATGATAGTCATACATGTTAAAAACAATTCTGTTTACCCATAAGGTTATCGGTCCATATCTGCCGGAATATGTAAAGAATGGCTGCTCATTATCCATCAGACCTACTATCCTGATTTTGGAGAAAGGATGGAAAAATTTTACCAGCAATGGCATAACATGCAATCCTTCTGATAAAAGCATATCATACCTGGATGCCGGAAACAGAACTGCATTGACAATCCAGCTCAGATATCTTCTCAATGAAGAGGCTTCTTCCCGGTCATGCCAACGCAGCCGGCGATCCACGAAAAAAAAATCCGCCTTAACAGATCGCGCCAGTAAACCATGAAACGGATGCGGCCCAGGCCGGCCATGAACAAAAGCAACTTTCATCGGAACCAGTTTTTTATGCATTCGATTATATATCCCTGATGTTCCTCCGGTAATCCCGGGTAGCATGGCAGACTAAGTGCTCTGTCAGCGATCATCTCTGCTACAGGAAAATCTCCTGATCTATAATTCAGGAATTTATATGCCTTCTGCAAATGAGGCGGACACGGATAATGGATAAGTGTATCGATTCCCCTGCTATATAAATAATCTCTCAATTTGTCCCTCTTATCGGTCAGGATAACATACAGGTGATAAACATGATACATATCTTTCTCTTCTGTCGGAAGGCCGAGGGCTTCAATCGTTCCAAGTTCGCGATTATAATAATCAGCGATAGTCCTGCGCTGCCTGTTCCACTCATCCAGCAGCAGCAGCTTTCTGTTCAATACGGCTGCCTGCAGCTCTTCCAGTCGCGAATTTACGCCAATATCTTCATAATAATATTTTTGTTCCGAACCATAATTTCTTAGCTGGCGACATATCCGGTCTAAACGTTCCGAATTGGTCGTAATAGCACCGCCATCACCAAGAGCCCCCAGATTTTTTACAGGATAAAAACTGGTCGCACCCATATCACCCATTGAGCCTGTTTTTTTACCCTTAAATGTTGCTCCGTGACTTTGGGCAAAATCCTCTATGCAATACAAATTATGCTCCCGGGCAAAGTCGGTTATAGCATCCATACGGCAGGATTGTCCATACATATGCACCGGAATAATCGCCCTGGTTTTTGGGCCTGTTACTTTTTCCAACTGGGAAGGATCCAGATTAAAGCTGCCAGAAAGGGCATCTGCCGGAATAACCTGCAATCCGCAGTTGGCAATAGCATGCCAGGTTGCAATAAATGTGTGCACAGGCACAATCACCTCATCCCCCGGATGTAACCGGAGTGATTTCAACGCGATATATAGCGCGTCATATCCGGAGCCGGTACCAATGGCATAACGCACAGAACAATACTCAGAAAAACTTTGCTCGAAAGCAGCAAGCTGTTGCCCCAAAAGAAAAGTATCTGCCGACAAAACATCATTGAATGCCTCATTTAATGTATCCTGAAGCGCTTTATGCATGTAGTCAAAAGAAAAATAAGGAACTTTCATTTAGTAATATCCAACGGAAAATTATAAACTTCGTAACAAATTAACGGTAATTTCAACGTTTAAGTCCAAATAACCATCATGTCGTCCGGAATAAAATCAGTTTTCTGGGGTTCTGTATCTTCTCAGGTATACCTGATCATCACCATGCTGGTCAATCTGGCCGTCATTCCTTTTACCATAAGTTATCTGGACAAGGAACAATACGGATTTGCTCTCGTCATTATGCAACTCTTCGGCTATTTTCTGATTCTTGACTTTGGTCTGGGCAATTCACTGGCACGCTTTCTTTCATTGCACAGAGAACAAAATGAGGAAAACAAGAAAGCCATTAATCAGATCATTTCAACCGGATTTTTTATTTATCTGTTAATCGGGCTGCTGGTTCTGTTGTGCGGTTATCTTGTTTCAACTCATCTGGCATCCGGACTTGGTATTCATTCGGAGGAAGGCAGAAAGATGATATGGATACTTACCATCTTTCTGGCCATTCGTTTTCCATTGTTTTCTGTTGAAGGAATTCTCTTTGCTCACCAGCGACAGTCGCTGAACAATACGATTGTATTCTTCTCCGGCCTGATGAATTCTTTTATAATCATCACTGCCATATACTATGGTGCAGGCATTTATGCTTTTGCTTATGCATTTATGGCAAGTTCTACAACCTCTTTTCTTTTAAAATATCTGGCGATCAGAAAATTATATCCTTTTATTCGTATCAGCCGTTCTGATTTTAAAAGCAACATGATTTCCGGATTCTATAGCTTCGGTTTTTATACCTTTCTCAACTTTGTCGGAATTCAGCTCATTCTTCACAGCGACAAGATTCTGATCAGCTCTATCGTATCTGCTGAAGCAGTGGCCATCTTTACCATTACCGCACGTATTCCGGAGATTGTTATGACACTAATCAATAAGATCGGTGAAAACAGTGTTCCGCTCCTGGTCGAGAAGACCAAAGAAAAAAATCAGCAGGAATTTCAGGATACATTCCGGCAATTACTCACACTCACCACTGTATGTACATGCATCAGCTTTTGGCTTATTGTCATATTTAATGAGCCCTTTGTAAGCCTGTGGGTTGGTAATGAATTTTATACAGGTAATACCACTGCATTACTGATCACCACATTCTACAGTCTCTTTTCATTACAATATTTCAATAGTATATGTCTCTACTCATTAGGCAAAGTCAGGAATTATAGTATCCTCACTCTGATACAGGCCAGCCTGAATATTTTTCTGTCTGTCTATTTGGGAAAGCTGTATGGGGTCAGCGGAGTAATCACTGCCACCATCCTGTCTCTGACCTTATCCCTGATTTATATTCCTTACCAAACCATACGAACTTTAAAGGGTAGTTTTAAAGACTTCGTATATATGCCTGTAATAAAACCGCTGGTAATATTGTCTCCGGTTGGCCTGGGTTATTATCTGCTGGTCGAAGCTTATATTCACACGGCAAGCCTCAACTGGATTTCCATGACCGGAGCTGTTTTAACCGGTTGTGCATTATTAGGTAGTGTCGCTTACTTCGTCTTCCTGAGAAATATAATCCGGAATTTATTCGTCCCCCGTTTACAGGACCTGAGTCTCAAAAATCAGTAATGAAAAGAAGCGTTTTTTTTCTAAAAGGTCCGGGACACCATGCTTCCGGAATTGAAGCATCGCTAAAAGAAGTATTGGGCGACGAACAGATAAAGTCTGTATCATATTATCCTTCTTTTAAAATCACCAGCACTAAAGGCGTTTTTTATATACTATCAGGCCGTTTATACGCTATTTTAACCTATATCATATGGGGATTAAAGAACAGACTCGGATGGGTGGCAAATTATCAGCGTCATCTGAGTATCTTATTTCCCCTGCTTGATTTTCTTTCGTCAGTATTTTATGATAAAAGAAGCGTATTAATCGGATGGTCGCAAATCAGTTATTACAGTCTGAAAAAGTCCCGTCTTCCTTCACTGCTGGAGCATCCGATGATCCATGGTGAAGAGTGGAATGATCTGATCAGGAAAGAATATAATACGTACAATGATGGGGCTGTTAAAGACAGCCTGTACAGCAAATCCATGATCAGACGGATGAAGAGGGAATATGAGTTAGCCACATACATCAATGTACTATCCACCTATGCCGCTTCTTCCTTCCTGAAACATGGCATTAGGGCTGAAAAAATCCGGATTACGTTGCCGGGAATCGATGCTTCATTTTTTTTTCCTGCAGAAAAAAAATCCAATGGCAAATTTATCATTCTCTATGCGGGACGGCTCCAGTTCCTGAAAGGTACTCACCACCTGATTGAAGCCTATGATCGTATTGCTACCGATCAGACAGAGCTTTGGCTTTGCGGTAATATCCATGATGAAATAAAACCCTGGCTTCGGAGAAACAGCTCCATACGACATATACCCCTTCAGTCTGCCGAGAAATTAAGAGAATTATACTGGCAAGCCGACTTGTTTGTACTTCCTTCTGTGCAGGAAGCTTTCGGGCTTGTGCTACTGGAAGCTATGGCTTGCGGCGTACCCGTTATTGCTTCCCGCAATACGGGAGCTCCGGATGTAATTAATCATGGCCAAAATGGCTTTTTATTTGACAGCGGAGATATTGCAGCTCTTGCAATGTATATAAGTTACCTCCTGAAAAATCCTGAGCAGACCCAACATATAGGTATCTCCGCCCGGAAAACTGTAGAAGCAAACTTTACAACGGCTCATTACGAAAAGCGATTTCTGGAACTCTTTGAGCAATTAGCCGGAAATCTCCCTGAATAATAAAAAAGTTCATCTGAAAGTTTTAAACAGACTTTCTAATGCAGGTATACCCCAAAGTCTTTTTCATTAAAACAAACTTCTACATGCTCTTTGAGCGTTGTAGCCAGAGAGTATCCGACATAATCCGGGGATACGGGAAAAAGCTTATGCCCCCTGTCAACAATTACAGCTGTCTGTAATTTTGCCAGCGGAATCGATAGGAATGGTTGTAAGGAAAAAATCATTGCCCTGCCGGTATTCAGCACGTCATCCGTCAGAATCACTGTCTTTCCTTTCAATTCAGACAAATTGACATCCAAGCTAACCTCAGGCTGGGTTTTGGCAACCTTATTCAATTCTATTCTGATTGAACGAACCTGCACATCCTTAAACTGCCCAAGCTCGACAGCAAGCAACTCGGCAAACCGGTAGCCTTTATCAAAGATTCCTGCTATAACTATTTCTTTTGCTTTATAATTATTTTCGTAAATCTGAAAAGCAATGCGCTTAACAATCTGCAGAACCTGCTTTTTGTCCAGAATCCGGTTTTTCTCTGCTACCATCTTGAGCTTCTTTTGTAAAGTGCTAATATAACCAAAATCATTCTGAAATGTATAGCCCCATAGCGATTGACAAAAATACAGACACTATCAGTCTTCAAATTAAGTTTCCTGATTAACTAAAATGTTCATATTCTGAACAAATGATAATATTACTAGCAAAAACACCTATCATTGTTTGCATAATGAACATACATATATTACCTTTGCAAACCTTTTTGGGTATTTAAAGAGCATATTGAAAATGAAAAAAGATATTCATCCAAACTACCAGCCTGTAGTATTTCATGATACTACCAGTGATTTTAAATTCCTTACTAAGTCTACAATGGTTCCAAGTGAAACTGTTGAGTGGGAAGATGGAAAAACGTATCCTGTAATTAAAGTGGAGATGAGTTCTGCTTCTCATCCTTTCTATACAGGTCAGAAGGTATTTGTTGACACCGCTGGTAGAGTTGAGAAGTTCAACAAACGTTATAAGAAATAATAAGCGAATACGAATTCGTATTTTTAAAAAATGAAGTCTCTGTGGGAAAACCGCGGAGACTTTTTTATTTTCAGCCTATGAGTTACACACTTTTTGACGATCCCGCTATCAGACCCAACCTGATGCCCTTTACACTTACCAGACCGGTAGCCGCTATTCGCGTGGGCATATTGACGATTGCCGAAAAATGGGCACAATACCTGAATCAGGACCAATACTACGATACAGCGCCGTACCTGACTGCTAGGTATCCGAAATCTCCTGAACCCGATATACTCTATATCAATGGGGCAGTATGCCCCACACAGGAATTGACCGAGACAATTTTACACCTTGAAAATAACCAGGCCCTTTTTTACGATGACCTGTTTATAGCAGGCAGTCAAAGTTCTACTGCCCGGAAAATCATCTATTCCGGGACACTCAGCATTATTCGCCGGCCATGGGATATCTTTCTTGAGAACGGCAACCAGATACGCAATGACTTTGAGCTAATCCGCCAGGGTCGTACAAGTGCCCCGGTAAACGATCCGCACACAAGCGTGTACAATCCTGAACAAGTATTTATAGAACCGGGAGCAAAAATCAAAGCAGCTATCCTAAATGCAGAAGGTGGCCCCATATATATCGGAGCAAATACCGAGATACAGGAAGGAAGCATTATCAGGGGACCATTTGCTCTCTGCGAAGGTTCCACTATCAATATGGGCGGAAAAATGCGGGGAGATACCACGATCGGACCATTTTCAAAAGTTGGCGGCGAGATCAGCAACTCGGTGCTATTCGGATTTAGCAATAAAGGTCATGAAGGATTCATCGGCAACACCGTAATCGGTGAGTGGTGCAACCTCGGAGCTGATACCAATACGTCCAATATGAAGAATAATTATAGTACAGTCAGGCTCTACAATATGTCAACCGGTGAATATGAAAATACCGGATTGCAGTTTTGCGGAACAATGATGGGGGACCACTCCAAAACGTCAATTAACAGTATGCTCAACACCGGCACTGTGATTGGCGTATGCAGCAATGTATTCGGCCATGGTTTCCCCCCTAAGCATATTCCTTCCTATGCCTGGGGCGGAGCTCAGGGCTTTGAGATCTTTCATATGGAAAAAGCCTTTGAGATCGCCGAAAAAGCCATGGCACGCCGTAACAGAGTTTTTACTGAAACGGACAGGGCTATTCTTTCTCATATTTTTGAGGAATTTGTGAATAAAGGACAATAGGATTGAAACAATAAAAATCATCTGGTAAATTTATAACTTATCATTCTGAAGTAGCATCAATGTTGTTTAAACAGATCCCGGGACTTACAGAACAGAAAAACATTCTGCTCAATTCTGTAAAGACTAATCACATGGCACATGCCCAGCTGTTTTTCGGTCCGGCAGGCTCTGCCAATCTGGCTATGGCGCTGGCCTACGCTACGTACATCAATTGTACGGACAAACAAACAGATGATGCCTGTGGCGAATGTGCTGCCTGTCAAAAAAATGGCAAATTCATTTTCCCCGACCTGCACTTCGTTGTTCCTACTGCAACAACCAAAAACAGAACTAAAGATGCCAACAGCGCAGCATTCATGAAAGAATGGCGCTCCTTTATCCAGACCAATCCATATGCATCACCTCAGGAATGGGGTAATTTCTTCGGCGCCGAAAACAAGCAGCTCAGTATTTCTGTAGAAGAAAGCCGAAGCATCATCAGAACCCTGAGCATGAAAAGTTTTGAAGGAGAGTATAAAGTACTGATTCTATGGTTACCGGAAATGATGAATGCATCCTCAGCCAACGCGCTGCTGAAAATTCTGGAAGAACCACCCGCCAAAACTATTTTTTTACTGGTCACACAAGACCCTGAAAAGATAATTACCACGATTCTTTCCAGGACACAGATGATCCGGATTCCGTCATTCGGCGATGAGGAAATAATAACAGAGCTCAGCTCCAGAAACATTGATGCTGAGCGGGCCAGACAAATTGCCTACCTTGCTGATGGCAACCTGAACGAAGCATACCGGCTTGTTCATGAAGCAGAGGTTAGTAACGGAGATATGTTTCGCGACTGGATGCGCCTTTGTTATAAAAGAGACCTTGGAGCACTGGTTCAGTGGTCAGAAGAATTTGCCAAGATTGGTCGCGAAGGTCAGAAAAATTATTTCCAATACGGGCTTAACATGCTCAGAGAGACACTTATATTCGGACATGGCGGTGAAGAGCTGTTGCGGCTGCAGGATGATGAGCGCGGATTTATCGTCAATTTCTCCAAAGTTCTTAATCGGGAAAAGATCGAGTATATCTCACGAAAGCTAAATGAAGCATATTATCATATTGAGCGAAATGCCAATCCCAAAATCACGTTTCTGGATATTTCACTATCAATCAGCTTGATGATCAAATAAGCAGAAATTTCCAAACGATCTAACTAATTAAAATCAGAATTTACAATGATTAATATCGGAACCAGGGGAAGCAAACTGGCACTGTGGCAGGCCAATAACGTAGCCGAAAGATTGAATCAGGCTGGTATCGAAACAACTATTGTTGTTATCGAGACCAAAGGAGATCAACTATTATCCATTCCGTTCTCAAAAATCGGGAGTAAAGGTCTTTTTACTGAGGAAATCGAAAACCAGTTACTGAATGGCACAATTGATATAGCGGTACACAGCGCCAAAGATGTCCAGAGCCATCTTCCCGAAGGATTGGAGATCATTGCCTTCTGTGAACGGGAAAAGCCCAATGATGTACTGGTTTCTTTTGACAAAAACTACTCAATTTCAAAAAATGGGAAAAAGACAATCGGGACTTCTTCAACCAGACGCAGAGCAATTCTTCAGCATTATTATCCGGATGCAGAAATGCGGGAAGCCAGAGGTAACCTGCAAACACGTTTCCAGAAAATGGAAGAAAAACAGTTTGAGGCAATGATACTGGCCTATGCCGGCGTACACCGGATGAATCTGGATTCATATATCGTTGAAGAGCTACCTTTGGATGTATTTACTCCTCCTGTGGGACAGGGAAGTGTGGCTGTAGAAATATCTTCACATCTCAATGATCAGAAAAAAGAGACCATACGAAAAGCAGTTAATCATCCTGAAACAGAAGTCGCTCTGAAGTGTGAGCGGGCCTATCTCCGCAGGCTTGAAGGTGGTTGCAGCATTCCATCCTTTGGGATCGCCGGTGTATCCGGCAATTCACTTTCTATGCATGCGGGTATAATCAGCCTGGATGGATCAGAGCTCATCAGAAAACAGCTCTCTGGTTCCATAGAGTATCCCGAAGAGCTTGGGCTAGAACTGGCAGAAATAGTCCTAGCAAGTGGCGGAGATAAAATTCTGGAAGAAATCAAAAGGAGCCGTTAGATATAATCAATAAACTTTAAATCATTGTATTCAGAAAGATATTTTATTAGTTGGCGCTCTTCCTCATGGAAATTGAAGCTAGCTGACTCCAGATCGGACTTCTGATCCTTTTTGTCATTTAGCTTCTGTGGCCGGATGATTTTGTAAAGAAACTTTATCCTGCCAGATACAGATAACGATTGAAGCTGCAATGATTGTTGCAGATAAGGGAGGGAATATTGAATATTGATCAGATCATCAAATGATATCGGAACAATACGTCCATCCAGTGCAGTAATCCTGGTCCCATATTCATACTGGCGCCTCTGTATCTCAAGACAATACCAGTAGCACAATTGATAATCTGACATAGATTGATAATCCGGGAGTTTCAGTACTCCGGGATCATCCGGACTCAGATAAGATTCAATTCCGGCAGGAGTTCGTCCGGGAATTGTTCTTAGCTTCAAAAGACTCTGTGCTACTTCCCTCTTATTCCGGCTCAATAAAATAAGATCCGGCACATAGCCAAGATCCAGCAACGGCTCAAAAAAACCTTTACAAAAAAGGTGGCTCGTTTCAATATAAACATTATGAGGATAAGATTCAATTTCCGGTAGTTTGCGATCCTGCCAGAATTTTCTGGCCATCTTCTGATCATATAAGGCCTCTCTGAAGTACCGATTGAATAAATTACCCGGCTCATGAAAGCAGTCATTCCCTCTCAACAATCTGAGAATGGAAGCCAGAAACATTGTCCCGCTCCGCCCTGTAGTCACTGTAAATATAAGTCTCTTACTCACGGCATTACTTAGTTACAAAATTGAGACAATTTATAAAGAATTATCCTTTCCTTTCCTCCATCAGAGTTATAATGCATAATCCGCCACCACCGCACTTACCGCACCAACTACTGAAGCCAGCAGACGATTTGCCTTAAAGGTATGATTGGGACTGGATTCGAAAAAGATGGTCGTTGATATATACAGGAAATTACCCGCGATCAGGGCAAATACATAACTGAAATATTCCTCCGGCACACCTTCAAGGTTGAAAAAGAATGTGCTTGCCAGTAACCCCAGAGGTGAAGCAAGTGAAAAGAGAACGAGAAGTATAAAGCCTGTGGTGCGCTGTTTCATACCAAGCACTAATATTGACATCAGTGCAAATGCCTCCGGAATTTTATGAAGGATCAATCCGAAAAGCAGATTTCCGACTTCCTCGCCTTCATGAAACGATGAAGGATGATAAAGCAGCATTCCTTCCAGAAAAGCATGCAGACACAAACCACCAAACATAGCCATAGGAACGCTGCTATCAGGAGTATGATCATGTAAGTGAATATGACCATGCTCAACTCCCTCAGTAAAAAACTCAAGCACCAGCTGAACAAAGAAGCCAATCAGAACAAAAATTCCGGTTAACGTGAAATTATGTGACTCGTGCACTGCTTCCGGCAGAATATGAATTACTGTAAGCGAAAAAAGATAGGACCCGCTAAAAGCAAGCAGCACTTTAAACCGTTTCATATTAAGATCCTTCACAAGAAAAACGGAAAGCCCTGCGAGCATCGTTACAACAAAAAGTATCAGAAAATTAACCAGCATATATTTTTAAAACCTTATAAGTCAAACTATCCGTTATTGCAGAATAAAGATCATTCGTTCAGATGTGGTGCAATCATACGGCAGCAGATCGTAATTCCCGAACATTGCCTCCACAGACAACTCAGCCCGGTTAAAATAGCGTTCAAAATCTTCCTGTCGTAATGCCCGTACCTGCTCCTCAAAAAAGTAGGGCTGTCCGTTATCTTCAAAGCAGATTTCCTTCACAATAATACCCTCCCGAACAAAACGCCTGATTCTAAAGTCTATTCCTCCTATTGATTTTACTTCATGTTCCACCAGCATATCCAGTACACGGGTTGTATTCATAAAATCAATTACAAGCATGCCTCCAGGCTTTAACCCCTTTTTCAGATTGCACAAAACCTTCTGATTTTCTTCTTCATTAAAATACCCGAAACTGGTAAACAGATTGAGAATATAATCAAATGGCCCTGTTATAAGAGGCTCCCTCATATCATGGACTATAAACCGCAACCGATCATTGGCAGCTGCTGATGCTTCTCTTATACTATTTTCGCTCAGATCCGCTCCCGTCACGTCAAACCCTTTTCTGTTCAGGTATATCGCATGTCTGCCTTTCCCGCATGGCAGATCCAGAATCTGATCATTCTGATCCATTTGCAGATGCATTGCAAGCCTGTCCATGAAAAATTCTGCTTCCTGCTCATCCCGGTCCTGATACAAAATATGATAGTAGGGAGAATCAAACCAATCCGTAAACCAACTGCCGTTACTAGCGCTCATCATTCCAGCGAAAATTTGACCAAAGTTAAAACTTCACAATGATACTTTCAGCAGAAAGTAGTAATTTAGAAGAAATCTTTGCCTTCCGATGCGAGAAGATTATTTAAAGCCAGATAATGAAAATCTCAGCCCAGCCGAAAAGGAAATAGAAAAAGCATTGCGGCCACTGAGCTTTGATGATTTTTCCGGTCAGGAACAAATACTTGAGAATCTGAAAATCTTTGTCCAGGCAGCTGTAAAAAGAGGTGAGGCATTGGACCATGTTCTTTTGCACGGCCCTCCCGGACTGGGAAAAACAACCCTTTCGAATATTATCGCCAATGAACTCAGAGCCGGAATTAAGATAACTTCTGGTCCCGTAATGGAAAAGCCAAGCGATCTGGCTGGTATTCTGACCAATCTTGAGTCGCATGATGTATTGTTCATTGACGAAATTCATCGCCTTAACCCCGTTGTTGAAGAGTACCTGTATTCCGCAATGGAGGATTTCCGTATTGATATCATGCTGGACTCTGGCCCCAATGCCCGTACTGTGCAGATTGGTCTCAATCCATTTACGCTCATTGGAGCTACTACCAGAGCAGGTCTGCTGACTTCCCCCCTGCGTGCACGCTTCGGTATCAATGCTCGTCTGGAATACTACGATGCCAAGTTACTTTCAACAATCATACAACGCTCATGCTCCATACTCAATACTCCTATTGACGAAAATGCTGCCTATGAAATAGCCCGGCGCTCACGTGGCACTCCCAGGATTGCCAACAATCTTCTGAGGCGCACCAGGGATTTTGCACAGGTAAAAGGCGATGGCAAGATTAATCTGTCGATTGCAAAAATAGCTCTCAGTGCATTAAATGTTGATGAAAATGGTCTCGATGAAATGGACAACCGTATTCTCCTCACCATAATCGAAAAATTCAAAGGCGGACCGGTAGGCATATCCACCATTGCCACTGCCTGCAGCGAAGAAGCGGAAACAATTGAAGAAGTATACGAACCTTTCCTTATTCAGGAAGGTTATATCAAGCGTACCTCCAGAGGCCGGGAAGCTACCGAACTGGCATACCGCCATCTCAACATTATCCCTTCTGCCCGTATGCGCAATCTTTTCGAATAAACTTATTCCCGTGCATTCCCGGAACGATACAAACAGTCAGCTCATCAAAAACAAGGCTCATGAACTGGGTTTTATGTTTTGTGGTATTTCCAGAGCCGACTTTCTGGAAGAAGAAGCACCCCGGCTTGAATCCTGGCTTAGCCGAAACTACAACGGACAAATGGCATGGATGAACAATCACTTTGACAAGCGGCTGGATCCGAGACAGCTTATGGAAGGAGCACGCTCAGTTATCACTGTATTATTAAATTATTATCCGGAGCAGGAACTTCGCTTAAGTCAATATAAAATATCCCGCTATGCTTATGGTAAAGACTACCATTTTGTATTAAAAGACAAGCTCAAAAGTCTGCTTGGCTACATGCAGGAAAACATAGGTGAGATAAACGGAAGAGTATTTACAGACTCTGCACCTGTCATGGACAAAGTATGGGCAAAAAAAAGCGGAGCCGGCTGGATAGGAAAGCATACTAATCTTATACATCCCCGAGCCGGCAGTTATTTTTTCATCGGTGAGATCATCTGCGATATCGAACTAACCTATGATGGTCCGATTAAAGATTATTGCGGAACCTGTACCAGATGTCTCGACGCCTGTCCGACTGAGGCCCTTTTTGCTCCATATCAGATCGATGGCAGCCGATGTATCTCATACCTTACTATTGAGCTGAAAGATAAAATCCCTGAAGAATTTAAAGATCAACTATCCAATTGGACTTTTGGCTGCGATATATGCCAGGAAGTTTGTCCGTGGAACAGATTTTCCGGCCCCACCAATGAAATGGATTTCAAACCGAATGAAGAATTAAAAAATATAAGAGACGAAGATCTCAAAGAGATCACTAAAGAAGCATTTAATGATCTCTTTAAGGGATCTGCCGTAAAAAGAGCCGGTTTTGAAGGGCTTAAACGGACGATACGCTATATCGATGATGCTGATTAATTTGAGGCAACAAATACACTATTCAGAATAGGCATGTACACATCACCAAAATGACTGTAGCACCATGACTGCAACTCTGTCAGCTCATCCGAAATAAGATGTTGCATACTTTTCCGCAATTCTTTCTCAAAAAGATAAGGATCAAAACTCACTTTGTGCAGAATTGTTTTTACATATTCAAGCATACAGAAATAGAATAAATTATTTATAATTTAAAACAAAACGATAGCTTACATCAATATTGCAAACTAAACTCTACACAATATTACGCCCAATCAAGGTAAATTGTTTTGAGCAAACTTAATATTTAACAGAATATTAACACGACCTTCGTCGGACTTTATCGATTTCACTAATGATCATCAGTAAGGACAGCTTTATAAAAAAATACTTTTTCTTATTATTCATTACATTTCTATCTCCTTTATTTTTATTCAGCCAACAAATAAAAATAGAACCAGAACCCGCTGTACTTGGCATTAATCAGGAATTCATAATCTCACTTACCATTCCTTTTCAGAAGAAGGTACGAATAGGAAACTTTCCCGAGATTGCCGATTTCTCTAAAAAACAGACAATTTATAGTCGTGAGGATTCACTTATTATAATATATCAGCACTACCGTCCAAGGAAAGCCGGCACCTTCTACCTTGCCCCTTTTTCAATACTTGTTGACGATCATACATTCAGCTACAAGCAAAGTACTGTTATTAAAGTCTCTTCGACACAGATCAGGGACAGTCTTTCTGCCATTGTTACATCTGAACGGGATGATACCTTCCTTCCTGATAATATTGAGGCCAGACTGATAACGGATGTCTCATCACGCGAAGTATATCCCGGCGAGACTATATCCTTACGAGTATATCTGCACATACAACGAACCGGAGATGCCGAGTTTAACTTTATAGATGTGTCAGAACAGCTAAGCAGAATAAAGAAAGCTTTTATCCCGGAAAATTCCGTAAATGAAATTATTAACTTCGGCTCCATCACTATCGACACACTCACTGAAAACAATTCATTCATCACAAGATATCTGCTTCTGGATGCTCTTATTGCCCCAATCGGCACATCCGATATTAAACTTGGACCGGCTTCTTTTTCACTTCTCACATATTCCAAGCGAAAGTCTGCCGGTCTCACAGAACGGGAAGACTTCATCCTTACAGCCAATAGTAATCCGGTCTCAATAAACATCATTAATCAGGAAACAGCCTGGGAGAACCTTACTCCTGGTATATTCAGCCTCTCAGAGAAAATAAGTACGGAAAAAACCGAACCCAACAGAAGTATTGTGTATGAATTTATTATTCAGGGCAATGTTAATAACTTGTTTAATTCTGTCCCGGTTATAAGGAATAATGATATTGCTAAAGTTCTTCCGATCCATAAGCACAAAAAAGTAAAAAACGGATATTCATATTCTTTCTATATTGTTCCGTACAGAAGTGGCAGCATTGCAATACGGGATCTTGTATACTGGCCCTATTTCAATACGTCTGCTCATCAGCCAGACACTTTATGGCCTTCAAAAAAAATTATAGTTACCGGCAACAATCAGAGCGAAAAATCCAACTACAAGAACGACCCCTTTTACAAAAAAATCGATAACGAAAGCAATAAACTGCGCTCACTTCAGGCAGACAATATGTTGAAATTATTCATAAATCTTGTAATTTTATTTATGTTCGCAGTAACAGTGATTTTGATTATCAGAAAATGAGTAATACATACGGAAAAATATTCAGGATAACTACCTTTGGAGAGTCTCATGGTACAGGTGTGGGGGTAGTGTTGGATGGTTGTCCTGCCGGAATAGCTATAAACGAGGAATATATACAGGAACAGCTTGACCGGAGAAGACCCGGCCAGTCTAAAATCACTACCCAGAGACAGGAAGCCGATGAAGTCAGAATCCTGTCGGGAGTATTTGAGGGACTCTCTACCGGTACCCCCATATGCCTGGTCGTATACAACGCAGATGCACGAAGTAAAGACTACTCGCATATTGCTGAGAAGTTTCGCCCTTCACACGCCGATTATACCTATCATCAAAAATATGGAGTAAGAGATTACCGGGGCGGTGGCAGAAGCTCTGCAAGAGAAACCCTCGCCAGAGTGGCGTCCGGAGCAATTGCCATGCAGATTCTGAAACAGCTGGGTATTGAAATCTTTTCTTATGTATCGCAGGCTGGACCTGTAAAACTGAATAAAAGCTATCAGGAGCTTGATTTATCAAAAATTGAGGATAATATAGTTCGCTGCCCTGATAATGATGTAGCAGAAGAAATGATTGCTTTTATTGACGAAACAAGAAAAAACCGGGATACAGTCGGTGGTGTGGTCAGTTGCGTAATAAAAGGAGTTCCCGCCGGACTTGGCGAGCCTGTTTTTGACAAACTGCATGCTGAGCTCGGGAAAGCCATGCTTAGTATCAATGCTGTAAAAGGCTTCGAATACGGTAGCGGTTTTGAAGGAGTAGAAAAATATGGCTCTCAACATAATGATGAATTTTATGTTGAAAATGGCAAGGTGAAAACCAGAACCAACTATTCCGGCGGCATTCAGGGTGGTATATCCAATGGAGAAGATATATATTTCCGGGTAGCTTTTAAACCCGTTGCCACACTTATGATGGATCAGGACAGTATTGATATCCACGGAAACAACGTCACTGTTTCGGGCAAAGGTCGTCACGATCCCTGTGTTGTGTCAAGAGCTGTTCCGATAGTGGATGCCATGGCTGCTCTGGTAATTACCGATTTTTACCTGCGAAACAAATCTGTAAAACTGTAGCTTGAAAAGTATTCCACTCCATACCAGGATCATTCTCGGCATAATCGCAGGACTTATCTGGGGCTTTCTGTCCCAGAAGCTTGGTATTAACCCGGAAATAACTGTACTTTATATCAAACCGGCAGGTACAATCTTTATCAATCTTTTATTGATGATTGCCATGCCTCTGGTATTAGTATCCCTGATAAGTGGTATTGCCCAGCTGGGAGATATAAGCAAATTCTCTGACATGGGACTGAAGACAGCAGGATTGTTTCTTCTTACTACCTGCCTTGCCATTCTCCTCGGATTAGCCTTGTCTAATATAATAAAACCCGGAAAACGTATTTCCGCCGAGACCCGTCAGAAGCTTGAAGCTACATTACAGGAGAAGGCTGCTTCCGAAATACAGAGAGCCGAGAATATAGAATCGGGCAAGCAACCCTTACAGCCACTTATCGATATTGTACCCAAAAATATCGTAGGGGCCGCTTCCGAAAATACGAATATGCTGCAGATTGTATTCTTTGCATTACTTATCGGTATTGCTCTGTTAAAAATTCCTGCTGCTAAAGCACAGCCTGTCATAGCGTTTTTTGAAGGCCTCAATGAAACCATTATCAAGCTAATTGATATGATTATGGTGCTCGCTCCTTTCGGTGTATTCGGTCTGATCTCAAGTCTTGTTATAGAAACCAGAGACGCTGATCTCCTTTTAGGTGTACTCTGGTATTCACTGGCCGTCATTGCCGGGTTGGCTATTATGCTTTTTGTGGTTTACCCGTTACTTATGCAACTGTTTGGCAAGTTTTCCTACTGGAAATTCTTCAAAGGATTACGGCCGGCCATGCTGCTTGCATTCAGCACAAGCTCAAGTTCCGCTACCCTTCCCGTAACCATGCAGGTCGTCGAAAAGAACCTCGGAATACCGGAAAAAATATCCGGATTTGTGCTTCCCATGGGTGCAACCATTAATATGGATGGAACCAGTCTTTATCAATGTATAGCAGCAGTATTCATCGCTCAGATTTTTAATATCGACCTGAGCATCGCTGACCAGTTTACCATTTTGCTCACTGCCCTTCTGGCTTCTCTCGGCAGTGCCGGTGTGCCCGGAGCAGGTATGGTAATGCTTGTAATTGTATTAAAATCTGTGGGTATTCCATTAGAAGGTATCGCTCTGATTCTGGCTCCGGACCGCCTGCTGGATATGTGTCGAACCCTCGTCAATGTTGCCAGCGATGCAGCAGTAGCAGTTATTGTTGCTTCCGGAAAAACCGAAGCCTGAATAAGTCGTCAATCCTTTCTGGTGTTTTCTCCGGATCCCGGGCTTTTAAGTTCTTCAATTCATAAATAAAACGGGGCTATATCTCCACGATTTTGTAAATTTGAATTATAAGCAACCCATAATCGTTATAATTCATATGGAGAAAAAATACATTGAGATATATACAGAGAGCAATCCAAATCCAAATTCTCTAAAGTTTGTTACCAATCAGATTTTTCTGCAAGAAGGTACGGTCGATTTTCCGGATGCAAAAAGCGCTTTCAACTGTCCTCTGGCTCAGGATCTTTTTAAGTTTAATTTTGTAAAGAGAGTATTCGTAACTGCCAACTTTATCACCGTTACCAAAGACGAAAGCATTTCATGGGAAGAAGTTGCACCTATGATCCGGGCACTGATAAAGGGATATCTGGAAGAAGGAAAGCCTTTATTTATTGAAGCCGTAAAAGTAGACACCATCTCATCCGACGATCCGGAGATTGTACAAAAAATAAAGGTTCTTCTGGACGAATATATACGTCCGGCTGTAGAGCAGGATGGCGGAGCTATAAACTTTAAGACCTGGGATGAGGAAAAAGGTATCGTAACTGTAGAATTGCAGGGTTCGTGCAGTGGCTGTCCTTCTTCAACAGTTACATTAAAATCTGGTATTGAAAACCTAATGAAAAGGATGATACCGGAAGTAAATGAGGTAGTTGCCGAGAATGTCTGACAAAGAAAGATAATTAAAAAGAAAAAGGACTCCAAGAGTCCTTTTTTTATTTGGCTATAAAACAGATACAAATAAAAAAGGCAACACTTGTTGCCTTTTCGGGTGGAAGACCGGATTCGAACCGGCGACCTCTAGTGCCACAAACTAGCGCTCTAACCTACTGAGCTACAACCACCATTTTAAATTACCACTTGATCATTACCTCAAATGGACTGCAAATTTAGTGATTATATTTATTCAAATCAATAGCTCTCTCTACAAATATTTTTATCGTGAAAATGCTAATCGTTGCCCCTTTTGTGTCTCATCAAACTTACCATTTTCATAAGCAAGGTGCCCGGAAACAATAGTGTGCGTTACTTTTGAATGAAAGACCTGTCCTTCAAGAGGCGACCACTGGCATTGATACAATAAATTTCCCTTGCTCACTTTCCAGCTATTGTTCAGATCAACAACAACAATATCCGCCTTATAGCCTTCCCTTATATATCCTCTGTCCCTGATCTGAAAACATATGGCCGGATTATGAGCCATCTTTTCAACAATTTTCTCCAATGATATCTTTCCCTGATGATAAAATTCCAGCATAGCAACAAGACTGTGCTGAATCAAAGGTCCTCCTGAAGGAGCTCCCCAATAATCGGCACCCTTCTCCTCTAAAGTATGAGGAGCATGATCAGTAGCGATAATATCAAGAAGATCATCAAGCATTGCTCTAAAGAGACTTTCTTTGTGGTATTTTTCTTTTACTGAAGGATTCCATTTAATCAACGCCCCTTTTTGTGCGTAATCATCCTTGTCAAACCATAAATGGTGAATACATACTTCCGAAGTAATCTTTTTATCTTTCAAAGGCATACGATTATCAAACAAAGCTATCTCATCCTCTGTGGAAATATGAAGAACATGCAGACGACTACCGTGTTTTTTTGCCAGCTCGACTGCATAGGAAGAAGACTTATAGCACGCTTCTTTACTACGAATTTCTGCATGAGCGCTCCAGGGAACATTATTCCCATATTGTTGCCTGCAGGCTTCTGCATTATTCTTTATTGTAGTCTCATCTTCGCAATGAGTTGCAATCAGCATCGGACTCTTTGCAAAGAGCAATTCAAGTGCTCCTGCATTATTAACCAGCATATTACCGGTGGAAGAGCCCATAAATATCTTAATACCACATATTTTCTCAGGGTCAGCGCACAGTACTTCTTCAATATTATCATTTGTAGCCCCCAGAAAGAACGAATAGTTTGCCAATGAGTTCTGTGATGCAATCTGATACTTCTCTTCAAGAAGCTTTAATGTTGTGGCATTGGGAACCGTATTGGGCATCTCCATAAACGAGGTAACTCCGCCGGCAACAGCCGCTTTTGCCTCCGAATAGATAGTTGCTTTGTGGGTAAGTCCCGGCTCTCTGAAATGCACCTGATCATCAATAACACCAGGTATTACTATCTTTCCCTCAAGATCAATAATCCTGTCCGCCTTAAGACCTGACAAATCGTTGTCTATTCTGGCAATAATATCGTTCTCAACAAGAATGTCTTTTTTTTGATCAGCCCCCTCGTTAATCACCCTGCCGTTTAAAAGAAGTATCGTAGACATTTCAATCGTTTTTTTTAAGTTAAATCTACTTTATTATACAAAGATAAACTTCGCAGAACTAGAACAGAAGTCAGATAATAATAAATGTATGAGAAGCATAAAAAAACCCGGACTTATAATCCGGGTTTTTTGCTTAACCAATTTTATCTTTCTTAGTTGTTATTACTCACAATCTGAACCCAGCCTTTATAATCTTCATCTCCGCATCCGGTCTTCAGAACATAATAATATACACCTTCTGCACATCCCTGACCTCCCCAGTCATTCTCATAATTATTTGATCTGTAAACAGCCTGTCCCCAACGGTTATATATTTCAAGCTTCGCACCGGGGAATATATCCGTTCCGGTACTTCTGTCTTCTATAACCAACGTCTCGTTTCTGTTATCACCATTTGGCGTGATAAGATTAGGAATAAGCAGATCCTGCTTCGGAGTAGGATACACAGTCACACTATCAGTAGCGGTACATCCCATACTATCTACAGCCATAACAACGTATACCTGCCTTGGTGTGACAAATGGTTTCACCTCGATCGAAGCCTGTTGCGTATCCGGAGTAGCAATTCCTTCTACTATAGCAGGAACATAAGTGGTATCCTTAAAGCCCCAATACATATTATATGGATACTTTCTGTCCGGATGCTCGTACGGAGTTCCTTTATCAGCATTTGCAGTAAGTGTAATCGGAGTGTTTACACATATGGTATCCAGACTTGAAACTACACTCACTACAGGTAGCGGATGCACACGCAACAATACAGAATCTGAAGCTGTACAAGCCGGATACTGGGTGTCTCTGACTGTCAGATACAGCCATTCCTCACCTGCTACCTCACCTGCAGCTGTAGCAATACCGGTAACCAGCAAATTGACTGAGTCAGGAGACGGATATGCCTCCACATCTGTATATCTAAGTCCATTCACGTCAGTCCATTCAAAAGAATTAGTGCCCGTGCTGGAAAAATTATAAGCAAGCAATATTCTTTGCGAATTCAGACAGACATTCAACGTGTCCTCATCAATCCGGGCACTTACTGAGATCAGAGGTAATTCTCCCGTACTTACAACAGTTGCACATCGTGTTCCGATACGTGACGTGTCTGTAACTGTTACTGCATATATCTTGAAGTTGGCTGGTATCGTTATCGTATCCCCATTACCAGCAAACTCCCAACGGTTTTCTTCTACAAGGGAAGCCCAAGTGAACACATAATTCTTATGGTCCGGATAAGTAATTTCCCAATCCTCATCAAAAGATGTTCTCATCACAAGGGACTCAAGCCGGATAGGTTCCCCTTCACATATTGCTCCGTCAGGACTCGTAGAAACGGCTACTATTGGCATTGGATTCACTTTCAGCTCAACAGTCTCCTGCGCATCAAACGGACACTCTTTCCCATCCTCATAACGAATGGTTACGATCGCACTGTAGACACCGGAGTCCCCGGTTGAGAATGTTGGTCCGACATGGACAGGAGTAGCACCTCCATCCTTATACCAGCTTACAATATATTCCGGAGAATCGGTATAGTTCGTGATAAAGTCCGCATTTGTACCATGACATATTAAAGAGGGCCCGGAGACGGAAGGCTGAACAGGCTCAGGCTTCACCTCTACATCAATCTCGGCGGATACATCTGAACGACAACCTGTCGTTTCATGTTCGATCACTGCTGTATACTTTCCTGTCTCACTAACCTCAAGCTCGGAAGAGGTTTCAGGCAGCAATTCGCCGTCCTTATACCAGTTAATAAGATGGTCGGTAAAGTCGGTAGTAAAATCAATGGATGTTGTTTCCCCAAAACAAATTACAGCCTCCCCGGTCAATAGCCCCGGAGTCTCAGGTTTCTCATTGACAAGCAAAACTACTGATGCCGTATCACTACTACATCCAAGCGCATCTGTAACCACCACTCTATAGGTAAATGAACCATCCGCATCAGGAGTTGCCGAAGGGTTCGGCACATCTGTTGAGGCAAGCCCATTACCGGTCCATTCAAAAGTGATATCATCAGACGGTGTTGCCACCGCATTCAGTGTCACCGATTCTTCTTCACATATAGCATCAACGGGATCAATCTGTACCGTCGGGTTAGCATTTACAACAACTGTAACTTCGGCAGTATCACTGGAGCAGGCTGCATCATCTGTCACCACTACCTTATAAGTCGTCTCGGACTGAGGCTCGGCAATCGGATTCGCGATAGCCGGATCAGACAATGTTGCGGCAGGGGTCCATTCATAAACATATCCTGATTCGCTGCCACCTGAAGCCTGGGCATTTAATTCGGTCGAACTACCAAAGCAAACACCATTTGCCTCAGCTGAAACCGGGTTTGCAACAGGCCGGTCTTTGACATTTACTGTGACAGCTGCTTCATCGCTGGAGCATCCATTTGCATCAGTTATAATCACAGAATACGTAGTCGTATCAGCCGGTACATCATCAAAAGATAAATCTCCGGTGCCAACCGATACTGGCGACCATGAATATTCATAAGGGGCCGTTCCTCCAGTAGCAGTAACCGATACAGTTACTGTATCATCAGCGCAAAGCTCAGTCGATGAAGCCACCAGACTCGCAACCACAGGATTATCATTCATAATAACCGTTACAGCCTCGGAAGTATCTTTACACCCCAGGGAGGTTTCAACATACGCTTTGTAATCTCCCGCCTGCTTTGCATAATATTGAAGCTCCGTAGCTCCGGCAATCTCCACATCATTGTAGAACCACTGAACATCCGTTACCTGCTGTGTAGTCACAACGATACGAACACTGTCATTCTCACAAAAATCCGGAGCTGCTGCAGCTACAATTGCAATCTTATCCGTACTGAATACAATCTCAACGGAATCAGAGCTTGAGCATCCGTTCGCATCGGTCAATATCACTTTGTAAGTACCTGAAACAGTTGCTGTATATGTAGATGATGTTTCCGTCGGATCCGACACATCGTCTACGAACCATTCTAACGTTCCTGTACCAGTTGCAACAATCGGAACTTCTGAACCAATGCAGGTCTGCATATCTTCTTCAGGAGAAATAGTCAGGGCAGGACTCTGATTAACGATCACATCAACCGAAGCTGAAGTAGAATCAGCACAACCAGTTACTGAATTAGTCACAACAACTGTAAAGCTGCCGGAAGTAGTAACGACCAATGAGTCTGCAATACCTTCCGGAGCAGGGATAACAGCAGCTCCGTTTTTCCACTGATACGTATACGCTCCGTCCTCTACAGCCTTTAATGTAACACTATCTACACCTTCGCAAAACTCCAATGGTCCGTCGACGGAAATAGCAGGATCCGGCAACGCATTAACATTAATAACAACTGCCGTACTGGTATCGGAACATCCCAGAGGACTCGTCACAACTACAGTATATTCGGTTGTATCAGTAGGAGATACCGATCCTCTTTCACCCGTTGGTACTGGTTGACCGGCCGGAACACTAGTCCATTCATATTGATAGGTGCCATCTTCCTCATTGTTAATAGTAACTCCCAGATCTACAGAAGCCCCGAAGCACATATCAGTTCCTGTAAGAGGGAATACCGAAAAGTCCGGAGTTTCATTTACAACAAGTGTTCTGGAAACAGACGAGGTAGAACATTCTCGTATATTAGTATAAACTACTACTGCATATTCGCCAGCTTCTGTAGGAGTATAAACAGATACAGTATCGGCAGGATCTGTTTTCTGATCATTAAAGACAAGTGTCGAATCTTCACCCACCACCTGATACCACTCAAAAGCAAGCGGGGTCGGTTCTCCACCGGTTGCCACCGCTGTAAACACAGGAGCATCATCTATATTACATATCTCGTAGGTATCAGCATCCAGTGAAACAGAGGAAACTGCGGTACAAACCAGAATACATGAAGAAAACTCCGATGTATTATAATGTGCGGCTGCTATAGGAGCAGAACGTACATCTGAAGCGGTCGCTGTAAATAATTTATAATCGGTAGATGTCGGCTGAGCGAATGACCACATTCCATTGGCATCGGACATGGTAGAGCCAACATAGGTTCTTCCCTGAAGCTTACCATTTCCGGGAACACATTCTCCATTACAGTCATCAATTCTGAATATCTCGATATACGCGTTTGCCGGAGCTTCACCTCTCAGCAGTTCATCTGTAGAGTTGCTATGTATACGAGGAGCCGGATATGCTGCATTTCCGATTCCATTCAGCTCAATACCTCTCAAACCATTGCAGTATATTGAGTTTCTCGTGATGCTGTTACGATTTGAGCCTTCATCAAGTATATTAATTCCATTTGCTCCGTTATTAGCAATTATGTTGCCCTGACCAGCCAGGGGGCCACCTATGATATTATTGAAGGCACCATTTGAAATATAAATTCCTTCACGGACGTTTGGTAATGAGTCCTGATTAATATCAGCTCCGATATAGTTACCCCAGATCACGTTTTCAAAAGGAGCAGTTGAGCTATTCCCGGCCTCATAACGGAAGATAATTCCGTTTAAGTTACCGGAAATAATATTGCGGTCAGCTTCAGAGCTTCCGCCAATACGGTTCTTATTTGCTCCGTGCTGTATACCGATCCCGGCTCCGTCATCGTCACTAGGCCGGGTTCCGTTACCCACCGGCGTCACACCATCAGCAGCTGTTCCTATAAGATTTCCTACAATAATGTTTGCAACAGGTTGTCCGCTATTAACCCCATTCTGAAAATCGGATTGCAGGAATATACCAAAAGTATTATTTGAGATAACGTTGTTGCGGATAGTATTGTCTCCGGCTCCCAGCAATGAAACACCATCTTGTCTGTTACCCACCATACTCGATCCGTCAGCACCTATACCTATGTAATTGTTTTCAACCACCGTACTGCGCACAGAAGCCTTATTCAACTGGATACCGTGTCCCTTATAGAGATAACTCTCTCCCATAGCTGCTCTTACGGCATCATCATCAAAACCATTCCCACCGATAATATTTCTGTAGGTAGCATCCGGTCCGCCAATTGTATTACCGGTAGATGCATCTTCAAACTTAATACCTGCATACATATTTCCAGTTGCACTGTTTGTTCCGGTTGAATTACCGGTTGCATCCGTACCTACATAATTACCTCTTATAAAAGAAGAACTTACACTTTTAAAATAAATACCTGTTTGCAGCGTACCATCATACTTGTCAGGGCATTGTGCCTCACAAGGGTTCTGAGCACAAGACTGCCCGCCACCCGTACCGGAAGACCATTGTGCCGCACCGCAGTTTCGGCTGTCAGGAGCTCCTCCATTTCCGGAGATAACATTTCGTTCAGCCGGACTGGAGCCACCAATGATCAGCCCCGTACTTTCATCAGCACGAATACCGGCACCTCCATTGCTGATTATAGTGATTCCATCAGCCCCGAGTCCTATAATGTTACCGGTGATAAGCGTATTATTACTTTGTCTGTTCCAGATTCCGTTTCCTGTCGTACCACTTATTACGTTGTCTTTTACAGTCACCCTGTTACTTGCGCGTATATACACTCCGACTTCTCTTAACGGGTATCCTGTTCCGTTCGCTACTCTTACATTACCGGAGATATCCGTACCCAGATAATTGTTTTCGATTACTACAGAGCTTCCGTTTGCTCCTAATCCATCAATATGTATAGCTCCGACTTCTCCGCCCGGAGCTGAGGTATATTGAAGAGTATTTGCTATAACATTACGGTCACAACCCGGACCTCCGATTACAAAGCCGGAAGAGTTGTTACCGGATAGAAAGATCGCATGCTCACGGATCGCCACCGAGCCTGCGCCAGCAGTACCGGTATTATTTAATCCGATCCAGCAACTCTTGATACTACCTCTTGCATTATTAAAGTTGAAAGCTCTGCTCCAGTTTTGAATAATAAAACCCGACACATTCAGATTTATATTGGAACCGTTGAAGCAGTTACCTCCTCCGTTTCCTCTTAAAACAATCACCGGAGCCCCGCAAGCATATCCGGATTGCGTAGTTGCGTCAATCTCAATGAGTGAGCTACTCCAAAAATCCAGGGAGTTGTTTAACGTGATCACATACTTACCATCAGCCCCCGGAGCAGAAGAGATATTGAATACAATTCTGTGGGGAGTTGCGGGCGAGCCATTCCCGGGGTTTTGATTATTATTGGCATCCTGCACAGCCTGACGTAAGGAGCCGCTTCCATCATTATTTGTATTTGAGACCACATACTCGTAGGCAAATACATTAACTGAGAGAAGCGCAGAAAAAATCACGGACATGAGTAAGGCGATTTTTCTCATAGTAGTAAATAATAGGGTAGTCTGTTTTTTTATTACGTTAACCGATAATTACCAAAAACTAATTAAAATGTTTAAATTTTAAGTCGGAAAATTACAATTTTTCACCGGAAATTTAAAGATAAAATTCAATAATATCTATCAAATAAGCAAAAACCGGTTAAAAAATCACGTCATCCCGTTCTTCGGTAATCCTCTTATCTACAGCCAAAACCTGCGAAAAGCAGCGAGTTAGCAGATATGCATAAATATAGTTTAAGGTCTGTTTCGTTATAATAAATTACTTTTGTAAAAAAAAAGTAACCGCACATTGAATCTTTTAACAATAAAGAATATCCGAAAGCAATACGAAAACACAACCGCGCTCTCGGATATATCCTTCTCAATTCCTAAAGGCTCGATATTGGGACTTCTTGGTCCCAATGGAGCGGGCAAAACAACATTGCTCCGTATCCTGACCGGTATTATAAAGCCGGATTCGGGTAAGATTTTATTTTACGATGAATCAATAGAAAAGGTTCATTTTGAGAAAATCGGCTACCTCCCCGAGGAACGAGGCTTGTATAGGGATATGAAAGTTGAGGAACAGCTGATCTTTCTTGGCTCCCTGAAAAATGTACCCCGGCATGTACTAAAAGAGAGGATCCATTTCTGGCTTGAAAGAACCGGATTAGGCCTGTACCGGAACTTCAGAATTAATCAGCTATCTAAAGGTACTCAACAAAAAATTCAACTCATTGCAGCGATTATACATGATCCGGAAATCGTAATTCTGGACGAGCCTTTTTCCGGTTTTGATATTTTAAATACTCAACTTGCAAAAGACCTGATTCTGGAACTGCATAAACAGGGCACAACTTTTATATTATCTGCACATCACCTGCAAAGCATAGACTCATTATGCACCCATATAACACTGATAAACAGTGGTGAAATTATTTTAAATGACTCTATTCAGTCGATCAAAAAAAACATGTATCGGACAGAAACATACAAAATCAGCGGCCACGGAAGTCTGACAAACAAGCCTCAAAGTTTTGAAATAATCAGTGTAAAAAATTACGGAGAACATATTGAGGCTGTAATCGTATCAAAGAACTCCTCTACCTCTAATCAGATATTGGCTGAACTGGCTGAAAATGTTATGATAACTTCTTTTTTCGAAGATAAGCCCAATATGGAAGAAATCTTTATTAAATCCATAACCAATACAAAATGAAAGCAGTCTGGCTAATTATTCATCGCGAGTATAACCAGCGTATACGAAAAAAATCCTTCCTTATTCTTACTTTACTGGGACCGGTTTTTTTTGCATTACTGCTGATAATTCCGGCCTGGCTTTCATTGCGAAAAATCGATAATCAAAAGATCATTCTGGTTTATGATCCTGCGCATGTGCTTCCGGAAGATTTCGTAAAGGATGGCATTTTTACGCTCCATAGGTTTCCGGATAATTATTCCGGGGAAGAAGTTTTTACAAGGTTCTCCAGATCGGACAGCTACACCCTGCTTTACATTCACAATCCCGAAAAGGCGAGCTTGTTTTTTCATCATGATGTTAATCCGGGAACAAAGGCATGGATAAGCAATCTGCTCAACCGGATTTACGTCAAACACCTTCTCAATGAGAAACTGGGAGAGGATCAGAGCAGTCAGCTACCTACTGAAGTCAGTCTGAATGTACAATTAATTAATCCCGGTCATGGTGGCATGGATGAAGCCCGGAACGGCTTATCCATGCTTTCCGGAATTATTATTTATTTGTTTATTATTACTTATACTATGCAGGTGATGCGGGGTGTGGTTCAGGAAAAATCGAACCGTATTACGGAAATTCTGTTAACATCCGTGAAGCCTTTCCAGCTAATGCTTGGAAAGATTACAGGTATCGTGCTGATCAGCCTCACTCAATTCACTATCTGGTTTACCGCAGCCTTTTTATTGTATCAGTTATTTGATATCCGGTATGGAGAAAGTTTAGATCTTTTTGGGAATGAAAAGATAAGTGAAACAATAAGCAATCACTCTATCGATATAAAACAGGCCATGGAATGGAATCAGCTCATCAATACATTTTCGGGGATTGATATTCCATTCTTTTTAATCGTTTTTGGCTTTTATTTTACTTTCGGCTATTTATTCTATAGTGCCATATTCGCGGCTATCGGAGCATCTGTTGATTCTGAAACGGATACACAACCATTTGCATTCCCCCTGACTATACCGATATTGATCAGTTTTGCCTTATATCAGACACTCATTGAACAGCCGGATTCATCTCTGTCCGTTTTCTTCTCTATTTTTCCCTTTACTGCTCCTGTAACGGTTATGTTTCTCCTGCCTTATCACCTCCCTTTATGGCAACTTATCTGCAGCATGATTTCTCTGATTCTTTCTTTTATGCTAGCTGTATGGTTTGCCGCCAAGATATACAGAACAGGAATTCTTATGTATGGCAAAAAAATCACATTGAAAGAGATGATTCGCTGGCTAAGAGCCTGAGCAGTCAGGCGACTGCATAAGAAATCATCCTATTCTTCATCAAACCGCAGATAAACTTTTTTCGATGTAATCGTCTCCAGAATGGGTTTAAGCATAACCTGTGCATTGAATTTTGTTTGTTCCAGTACCCTCATCTCAAGAGCTCCTTCTTCAATCTTTGTCTCTGCAAGTTTGTAAGCCATGTCGATTATTTCTGCATCCGGTTTACTGCTCAGATTAGAAATAGTATATACTTTTGACTCTTTATGATTTACTTTGACATAACAGATTTCCGGTTTTGGCAACAAGATCTCCACACGATCCGCTGATATTTTAATATCATTTGTATCAAGTCGCGCAAGGTCCAGACATCCGACCACCTCTCCGCTCACGATCAAGACGGCTTTAGGATCCAGTGGCCACCATTTGATATATTCGGTATGCTCAATGATATCTTTCAGATAGAAACGCACCAGCTCCAGCCTGCCCAATGCTTCCATTCGTTCGACAATCATATGATGCGCTGACTCACCGGATTTATTTGCAGACTTCTCGGATTCCAACCAATTGCTGGTTTGAAAAAAAACAACCGACAGAAGTAAGATCCAGGGTAATATTATCAGAATGGTCTTTTTGATAGCAGTCTTACTATTATGTTTGGAACTATTTTACTTTTTCAAGATGATAAAAGTTCGTAGTAAATCCAATATTTTTCAATATAATGGCTTCCAAAAAATCAAACAGCTCCCGTAGCTACCGGCTTGCTTAGTTGTGAAAAAAAACGATCGAAAAAAATTCTGGTTAGCTGCAGCTGCTCTCTGTCAATATCATAATATACCCGCGGCCCATTTATCGTACCGGTAATTATTCCTACATCCTTCAGATCTTTCAAATGCTGCGAAACAGTGGACTGACTAAGGGGCAACTCTTCCACAAGCTTGTTTACTATCATTGGTCCATGTTGCAAAAGCAGTTTCACAATAGCTATCCTTGCAGGATGAGCAAGTGCTTTGGCATATGCAGCCAGCTTAACTTCGTCACCTTTAAACTCCTGTTTTTTGTTGATTGCCATATATATTCTGTTTTGTATATAAATCTATGACAGCCAGACAAGAACATCAGATTGCCAGTTATTATCGGCCAATAAATTATGTCTCCGTCTGCTTCTATGTTTTACATAGTATCATAGTATTAAATATACGATTTCCACAGAATACTTATTCACAAAGCACTACAAATCACATGTTTTCATAAAAAAATTAAAGAAAAGATATAAAAAATGATAAATCCTATTCGGATTCAATGAATGCAGCATGCAAGTCTAATACCTGAGTAATTAGCATATGCTTTTCGTCATTCCGAATTACATAGTCAGCTTTCGACAACTTTTCTTTTTCGGGCATCTGACGATCAATAATATCTTTGATCTGCTCAATGCTTCTGAACGGATCTCTGCTTTTTACCCTATCGATTCTCAGAGAATCAGGCGCATACACGACTATAACTTTATCAAGAAGACGATAGGACCCTGATTCAAACATAAGAGCCGCTTCTTTTACTATGTATGGAACATCACTGAAACCATTGACCCAGACTTCAAAATCTTTACCTACTGCCGGATGTACAAGCCTGTTCAGCTTATCAAGCTTTTCAGGATCTGAAAACAATGCTGAAAGATATTTTCTATTAACTTCTCCGTCTTTCGTATAGCTATCACTACCGAAGGTGTCGATAATACCTTCTTTAAGCTTTTTATCCGAACGCATCAATTCTTTTGCTCTCGAATCCGCATCATATACCGGAATTCCAAGTATCGAAAATATTCGGGTTACAATACTCTTTCCGGAGCCAATCCCGCCGGTTATTCCAATTTTTATTGGCATAAAGCTACTCCAGTTCGGATATTGGTATTACAGAAGGTGTAAAAAAATATTCCCGGATATAATCCGGTTGCCGGACCAGCTTCAAGGGCAATGTTGAATCGGCCCGATCGAGATCTTTACGGTTTATGACAACCTCCAGTTCTTCATTTTTAAGCCGTTCAATATCTTCGGGACGTATCAGCACGGTCAGCTTAATTCTTTCTCCGATATCAGTTTCGGTCTCCCGGAAACCCTTCAAGACCGGAATTATTCCGATAGTTTCCTGAACAAAGGCAGCAACATCAAAGCGAACTTTTACTTCTTTGGGCTTAAATGTGGTCTGTCGGGGTAATTCAAAAGCGAGATTGACATAGGCATCATACGGTGCTTCGATATTTCGCTCCGGAATACGTATGTAAAAGGAATCTTTAAGGCTTTTAATGACACCTGACGGGCCGGTAACTTTTACAAATTCCGGTTCAATCCGGATGGCACTTACAATCTCATTGCCTGGCAATAGTGAAATTGCGGAGCTGTCAACTCTTAAAGGGAAAGGTTTTTCAATAATTTTATCAAATCGAAGAAAGATCGTATCCTTGAGAAGATAATTTATTTTAATATCATCCAGCTGACTCTTGACAATCGGCAGCAAGTCAGATGCTGCAATATATTTATCAGAGGGAAGATTGCTGACTTTGATCAGAATCGGCTTTCTGTTAATCTTGAGGGTTCTTCTAAGCAGATTCCAGCCAAATCCACTTGCATTAAAGAGCACTCTGGCCGGAAGCGGCTCAACCGGTACTATGATGTCCTGATCGTACACAAATTTGACCGGATAAGAAACATCTGCGGTATGATCTTCATTCATGGCATTGAAAAACCAGAATGTTCCGGCAGCAACAAGACATAATGCTATTGCCTGCCAGTCTGCACTAATACCGAAGATGCTTCTTCTTGCTTCCATACAAAGCAAATGTTACTTGGCAGGTGTCCCGGCTTTTTGGGTAGCTTCAGCAGAAATAGCCCATTTTTCAATTTTAACTCTAAATCCTTTGTCAATCTCCACTGTGACTGTTTCATCAGATTCAATACCTACTACCACACCATGGATCCCGCCAATGGTTACAATATCATCGCCCTTTTTAATACCCTCTCTGAATTTTTTTGCATCTTTCTGCTTTTTTTGTTGTGGTCTGATCATAAAAAAGTACATCACCACAAACATTAATCCCATAAAGAAAAGAAACGTATAGTCTCCTCCAGGCTGTGCCTGTAAAAATAATCCGAATACCATTTATCAAGTTTTTATTTAAAAATTACTTTTTCAACGGACCTTTATCGTCCATATCGACTGCTTTTACATCCGCAACAATCTCAAGAACTGTTTCCCGTGGCTCCGTGTTTGCAAGAACAGTAACTGTTTTATGAATTTTCCCGGAACCCGAACCATTGTATTTTACTTCAATATCACCTGATTCTCCAGGCATTATCGGTTCTTTGGTCCATTGAGGCACTGTACATCCACAGGAAGCCTTAGCATCTACGATCAGCAAAGGAGCATCACCTGTATTTTTAAATTTAAAGACATGCCCTACCATATCACCTTTATTAATTCTTCCAAAGTCATGAAGACTTTCTTCAAACTCGATTTTAGTAGTCTGCTGAGCTTCCGGTGCAGAGGACTGAGGCTGGGAGGGTTTGTCCGCTTCCTCTATAACCTCTTGTTTTACCTGTTCACTTTTCTGCTCACAGGCAGTAAACAAAGCACTGCCCAGTAATAATCCGATAAAAATACTTCTGCAATTCATTTTTATAATGCGTAGTCTCTATATTACTTAAGATTCTTAATTACGTTTTCAGTAAACTGCTGTGTAGAACAAGCTCCGCCTAAATCTCCGGTACGCTGATTTCTATCTGCCAGCGTCATATCAATTGCCTTATCAATGCGATCAGCATATTCAAATTCCCTGAGATACTGAAGCATCATTACTGCAGACTTCAACAAAGCTGTCGGATTGGCAATACCTTTACCGGCAATATCAGGAGCAGTACCATGTACAGCTTCAAAGATAGCAACATCTTTACCAAAATTGCTTCCTGCTACCAGTCCAAGCCCACCGATCAGTCCTGCGCAAAGATCAGAAAGTATATCCCCGAAAAGATTTGTGGTAACGATCACATCAAAACGCTCCGGACGTGCGACAAGCTGCATACACATATTGTCAATAATGTAATCATCCATCTGGATATCCGGAAACTCAGGAGCTACCTTTTTCCCTGCATTCAGAAATGTAGCACCGGCTGATTTAAGTATATTGGCTTTATGGACCAATGTTACTTTCTTACGATTATTATTTTGTGCATACTCAAATGCCGAACGGACAATACGTTCACATCCAAGCTCGGTGATACGTGCAATGCTGTCTGATATTCCCAGCCGCTCGTCCCAGGTCTCAAGCCCTGAATACAGACCTTCAGTATTCTCCCTTACAGTTATAAGATCAACATTGGAAAATCTCGTCTCGACACCCGGTATGGATTTACATGGACGAATGTTGGAGTAAAGATCAAAAAGCTGCCTTAGCTGTATATTTACACTTTTAAAACCCTTACCGATGGGTGTAGTAAGCGGACCTTTCAAAGCTACTTTGTTCCTGCTTATTGAATCTACAAGCGAATCAGGAACAAGCTTTCCTTTCACATTTAGTGCTGTCTCGCCGGCCAGTTCATCCTCCCATTCGATAGGAGCACCGGCTGCCCTAAAAATTGCCTTAACGGATGCAACAATTTCCGGCCCGATTCCATCACCTGGAATAAGTGTTACAAGTGTGCTCATTCTCCGTTTGCTTTTTTGGTTTTAATTTCGTCCATCAGATTTTCGACATCAACCAGAAGACGTTCTGCCTTGTTACGGGCATCACTGATAATTTTCTGTCCCTCAGCTCTTGCTGACGTGGCTGGCTGGTCCTTTTCCTCAATCAGCTGGTCAATGAGCTCTTTCAATTTGGTCCGGTATTTATCAAGTCTGAAGCTTAGCTTGTCTCTGGTACTTGACCCCTTGTCCGGTGCAAACAATATACCAATAACCGCTCCGGCGAGTATGCCGGCAATGAAAGCAAAAAACGAATCTGGCCTTTTATTCATACCTGAATTGACTTTTATTTATTATCTATTAATCCACGTCCGCTTTTTCGTATGATTCCCTTTGCTATCAACTCCTGGGAAAGAGAGTCAAGCATACCATTTACAAACTGCTTGCTTTTAGGAGTGCTATATAGCTTGGAAAGCTCTATATATTCATTAATCGAGACCTTTACCGGGATAGCCGGACAGGTTATCATTTCTGCCATTGCCATCTTCAGAATAATATTGTCCGTCATAGCTATACGTTCCATTTCCCAGTTTTTTGCTTTTCCTTCCATATAGGAATCCAGCTCTTTATCTCTCTCAATTGTTTCCTGATACAAGTCTTCAAAAAATTGTCTGTCCTCCTCCCAGTTACCAGAGATATCAATCAGAATTTTTTTCGTATCAGCTTCAGCAGATTTAAGTGTCTTAACGACCAGGCTCTTAACAATACTCTGATTTTCGACCCAGTTAAAATCCCGTTCTTCAAAAAAAGCCTGAAGTGATTCGTTCTTAAATATACAATTTTTAGCCGTATAAACTAAAATTTTTCTATCCTCTTCGAAGTCCGGATTATCATACAACAAGTATGCCTTAAATTCATCATCTGCCTTTAAAATACTTCGAAAAGTTCGTTTCACCAATTCTCTTTCCCAGTGCAGATTACACTTCACTCTGCTGATTTCCAGATCTTCATCTTTTTTCAATTTCTGATATAGGGTATTTCTTATAAAATTACCACATTGAGGAAAATCGGACTGCTTTAAATACTTGCCTTTTTCTTCCGTTTCATAATCTGATGAATAGTCGAACAGGTCCACTAAAAACAGCAGTGAAAGGATATAGTTTTCATAAATCTTATCGATTTCGCCCAGCATCACTTTTTTGTAATGTTTCTGATCTTTGCGGATGCGGTTTTCATACAGCACTATCGCTTCATTGACGGCTTTTCTTATTTCATCGGGGTGTTGAAATAAATCGGGTTTGTCTTCTGTAAAGGATTTCCGGAACAGTTCTGTGGCAAGGTTTTTATTATCCCGAAGCTCCTGAGGCGGGCGTGGCTCCATTGAATTAAGATCCGGAGCAAAAAACTCTGAGATATAATCAACGGATAAATGAAAATCAGATTTCTCTGCCTGCTTAAGTCCGTAAAGGGCCTGCATGACCTTTATTCTTAGTAATCTCCTGTTCAGCATTATTTTTTGTAAAAGAACGATTTTGTACCGAAAATCCCGAAATGAGTTTATACCTTTACAGAAACATTCATACGGTATTCCGTTTTGCCAACAAAATTAGTCTTTTTTTAAAACCTTTTCAATTGATAAAGTTTTAAAAAAAAGTTTATTGAACCACGTGAAAGCTTTAAAACATCTTAACAAATATTTCTTTATTTATAAAAAACGCTTTTTATCCGGCGTTTTTATCGTTCTGTTATCAAACCTGTTTCTGGTTTTACCTGCTCCATTGGTAAGAAACGCACTCGATATGGTCATTGAAGCAGTCAATTCTCCAGACCGGGACAGTACTTTATTCAACCGGTCTCTGGCATACTATGTCGGCCTCATTCTTCTGGCTGCCATACTCCGGGGATTGTTTCTTTATCTGCAGCGCCATATTCTGATCGGTATGTCCAGATATATAGAATATGATCTTAAAAATGAAATATACGCGCACTATCAGGATCTGCCGACGGAATTTTACAGACGAAATAATACCGGAGACTTAATGGCCCGGATTTCTGAAGACGTCAGTCAGGTACGAATGTATCTGGGACCCGCCATCATGTACGGATTAAACCTGATTTCACTGTTCATGATTGTTATTCCGTTTATGCTCTCGGTCGATGTCAGGCTAAGTCTGTATGTTCTTATCCCGCTGCCATTACTATCAATTAGCATTTACTATGTGAATACGTTGATTAATAGAAGATCATCCGAAATTCAAAAGGCTCTATCCCAGCTATCGACATTTGTTCAGGAAGCTTTTTCGGGCATACGGGTTCTGAAAGCATTTGGCAAGGAAAAAGATTCTGCAAGACGTATGTATGAGGAAAGCAACAATTTCAGGTTCAAATCACTTCAACTTGTCCGGGTCGATGCCTTCTTTTTCCCTCTTATTCTTCTTCTTACAGGCCTCAGTAATATCATTATTATTTACTTTGGTGGAATGGGAGTGATAAAAGGAGATATTACATTCGGAGTAATCGCAGAGTTTGTAATTTACATCAACCTTCTTACCTGGCCGGTAGCCTCTTTGGGCTGGATAACGAGCCTTGTCCAGCGGGCAGAAGCATCTCAGGAGAGAATCAATGAATTTTTGAATACAAAAAATACGATTATATCCTCGAACAACCGGGAAAATAAGATTAAAGGTAAAATCGAGTTTCAAAATGTAAGCTTCACCTACCCGGATTCGGGGGTTCAGGCGCTCAGAAACGTTTCTTTCATTATCGAACCAGGCCAGACACTGGCCATACTTGGCGGGACCGGTTCCGGAAAAAGTACAATTGCCAATCTCATCTGCAGGATGTATGATCCGACAGAAGGCCTGATTCTTATCGATGATATTGATATACGTGAATATAGTCTTCAGGCACTCAGAAGCCAAATGGGATATGTACCGCAGGATGTCTTCCTGTTTTCTGATACAATACGAAACAATATTGAATTTGGCGCATCCGGGCTGCGCGAAGAGCAGATTGTCCGGGCTGCATCTGATGCTGACCTGCTCAACAATATCACGGATCTTCCGAATGGTTTTGAAACCGTACTCGGCGAACGGGGTATTTCTCTGTCGGGTGGCCAAAAGCAGCGCTTATCAATTGCCAGAGCAATTGTAAAAGAACCGGTAATAATGCTCCTGGATGATAGCCTGAGTGCAGTCGATACACATACAGAGCACACTATTCTGAAAAATCTCGAACGAATAATGAAGAATAAGTCGTCTATTATAATATCGCACAGAGTTTCTTCATCAAAGCTGGCGCAATCCGTTATCGTGCTGGATCAGGGACATATTGTGCAGCACGGAAGCCATGAGGAACTCATTAATCACCCCGGAATCTACCAGGAGCTCTATCGCAAACAGCTTCAGGAACAAAGCTAAAAACAACAGTATTCAGGATCCTTTATTGAGAAGTTTTCCCAATTTGGATTTGATTCGCTGCCAGACGGTAGGTCCGCCATCTCCCTCGTCTTCTCCAATAAGATAGCCGTATGGCTCCAGCGATTCTACGTTGTCAAAAATAATCTTTACAACCCCCAGAAAGGGAATAAATAAAATCATACCAGCTACTCCCCATAGAAAACCTCCTATAAACAGGGAAATGATTGTAGCAAGCGGATTTACTTTCACTTTTGATCCTACAATAAGCGGAGTCAGAAAGTTATTCTCAATAAACTGGGATACAATGAACACTGCTGCAGTTGCCGCTGCATACCCAAGAGAATCCTGGGTAATGAATGCATACACTGTTGGAATCAGTCCTCCTATAAATGTCCCTACATAGGGTATGATATTAAGAATAGCCGCCATTACTCCAAAAAAAATGGCATGAGGTAAACCGACAATAAGCAACCCGGTTGTATTCATAATTGCCAGTATGCAGACCACTGTTAATACCCCTGTCAGATAGTTCTGTGTCACCTTGCTTATCCCATCTATAACATTGCGTGTCCTGCGCTCATCTTTAACTGGTGTAATCTTTAATGTAAAGTTAATGAACCGATTTCTGTATAGCAGGAAAAAGAATGTATAGATTACAACAATACCAAAAGTAGCCAGTGTACCGGTAGTTCCAGTCAGGATTCGTTGCGCGTATGTACCACTCGTTTCCAGGAAACCGGAAAGTCGCTGTTTTAAGATGGACAGCTGTCTGTCCGGGGCCACTCCGGTTTTCTGATGAATAATCTCCTGAATTTCTTCTATTCTGGAAGTCATATTTTCTTTTATCAGCGGAACATCCTGTGCAAACCCGGCAATCTGGGTTGACAGAATAGTAATAACAGCTCCTACCACCAGAAAGAAGGCAATGATGGAAAGAACAATAGCAACTCCCGAAGGTACTTTCCAGGATTCAAGCTTGTGTACCAGAGGGAATAGAAGCATGGCGAGCAAAGCTGCAAATGACAAGGGAATAAAAAAATTACGGGCAAAATACAATCCCCCGAAAAAGAGAAAAGCAAACAACATCAGTAGGATAAAGTTAAAAAGTCTGCTGTGCAACAATTCCTTGAACATAAAAATTTATTTTTCTCTTAATAATTCAACCTGCTTCGTCCGGATAAGTTTAACCGGAATACTAATATCAAAGTAAAGTTCTGTTATTTTTTTCTTATTTTTCTTCAAAGACCACACATCATATGTTTTTCCATTATAAGATTGCTCTCTAAAACCGGATGCTGTATAGTTCAGGAACCGTATGATTTCAAATTCATCATTCTGATTTATAACCGGAATAGCTGTGGAAAAGGACACGCCATCATGACTCCTGGTCAGACTTCGAAGCAAGGCCTTATACTGCATTGAAGCAATATGTTCTTCTGCATTCCGCCCTAACCGTGCGCATGAATATGCCTTTTCAAACAAGGCCGTAAGACTTACAGGATAAAAGCTTAATAAACTATCAGACAGCTCAATGGCATACGAATAATTGCCAACAGCACTAGCCTGTCGTATACCTGCTTCGATAGCGATCAATTGCTCAGGATCATATGTAGGCAGGGCTGCAGACATAAAATAGAGACTGTAGATTGTCTCAGCATTAAGACTGGTATCCAGTTTCTGAAAACGCTCTGCCAACTCCTGATATAAAAAACGATCCGGTTTCTGAGCCGTTGCCGGGACAAGCGTCATTATTGTAGCATAAAAACAAAGAAGAAAGTAATGCATAGACTTCATATAAAAACAGCGTTCCCTATGAGAACGCTGTCATTTGATTACGTTGATTTTATATTACTTATCGAACTGTTACTTTACCCGAGATCATCTCTCCGGATTTGGTAGTAATCCGGTAAGTATATATACCAGGAGTCACAGCAGATACATCAAGCGAACGCATACCTTCCGAAAGTAACCCCTGCACAATCTGCTGTCCCTTCATATCATACAACTCTATTGAAACAGCATCTTTCATATTAAAATTGATCAGATCCTGAGCAGGATTCGGATAAATTCTATTTTCTGCTGTTTCTACAGACAATGTAGAGGTTACAACTGGTGTCGCTCCAGGGAAAAGAAAGATATACTCAAAGATCAAAGGCTCATTATTCGGCTTACCTCTGTCAGTATTGAATCGGATAAAATAGGCCAGCTGATGTTTGTAATCTTCTGAAAAGAAATAGTATTCTTCCAGCGAAGACACAGGAGTTCCAAGTGTATAATCTCCCACAATAGGCAAGTTTCGTGCAATGGCTGTATCTTTTATGGCAGAAGAGATTTTCACTCTCAGCACATCCTGATACTCCACTCCCGGAAGCTTCAGGACACCTCTTCCATCTACCGTTGTTTCCGAGAAAGTGGTTCTTTTTGTCGTCACACTCGCTGACACAGGAAAAGGCAGGTCCGGATGTTTAACATCTTCCTTAAATTCAGTATACTCTGCTCTGGCTGTATCCTTAAACGAGCTACCATACATCATCGGAAAACGAAACATAACCAATTCATTCTGATAAGGGACATTAAACTCAATATCTTCAATAAAACTTGAAGACATTCCGGTCATCCTGTAATCAGACTCAGATGCAGCAAAATATACTTCGCCCATTATCCCCAGGCTCAGTTTCATTTGAGCACTGCTATAAACCGATGAATTAACAGGCACATACTCAAAAGGAATGGGGTCACCGGCAAATCCGCTAAAATCCCAAACCTGATTATCTCCGGCTGCTCCCGGATCCCAGGTATCACCTTCAGAGAATACAGTTAGCCCTTCGTATACATCTCCCGGATCAGGAAGATTATTTCGGGTTATGGTCTGGGCCTGAGCACCAGCTATAAATAGCGAAAGCAGCGATGTTAGATAGATATTTTTCATATGCTATTGTTTCTATAATGAAATAAAATATAAAAATAGGTAAATTTATATCCTGATAAAACTTTTTGCAGTTTTATCAGGAGTCTCTTCCAAAATCTGTTATAACAATCTTAATCAATAAAAGTTTGTTCTTTTTTCGTAGCGAGATCCTTTGAAACCAAAGAAGCAGATATACAAATAAGAAATTACAATCAATACAAACGAAGCTGTAAGCGAGACTTCAAACAGATTGCCCCAAATCATCGGGATAATGGCTCCGCCAACAATAGACATAATAAGTACGGACGATCCCTCTTCGGAGTATCTGCCCAATCCATCAATCCCCATTGTATAGATACAAGGGAATAATACGGAGTTAAACAAGCCTACAGAAGCAAATATGAAATAGATATTATCAGGAGTCAGACTTCCTGATAGCATGATTGCAAGTGTAACCAAAAGAGCAGCGATCATTGAATTGATTCCGATCAGCTTGCGCGGACTAACTTTTGATAAAAGCGCTACTCCTACAAAACGGCCGATAAGCGCTCCTCCCCAATACATTGGAACTGCGATTTCGGGGGCCATATTTGCACCCACCGCATTAGCAAGGAACCGGCCAATAGTTACTTCTGCACCAACATAGCAGAAAATAGCCAATCCCCCCATAACAACATGAGGAAACTGAAGGATGAAGCGTTGCGTATTTTCTTTAGTTTTAGCCAACGGGTCAGCAACTTCTGTATTTAATTTGGGCAACCTGGAAAATCCGACAAAAAGAGCTAATAAGAACAAAATTGCCCCAAGCCCCAGATAGGGTAACTGCACATACTTGATTGTTGCAGCAACAAATTCTTCCGGAGACATTGCCAGCCTGCTTTCTTCAGTCAGGCCTGCAACTCTCATAAATAACCCCGCAGCAAAAAGGGGGGCAAGAAATGCACCGAGCGAGTTGAATGCCTGCACAAGCGTCAGCCGCGCAGCCCCGCGCGCTCTGTTTCCGACAAGGACTACATATGCGTTGGCTCCAACCTGCAAAACAGTAATACCAGTGGCAAGTACAAATAATGACAGGATAAATATTCCGTAAGAACGATTTTCTACAGCCGGATAAAATAACATACAACCAAACCCGGCAATGACAATGCCCCAGATAATAGCATTTTTGTAGCCATACCTGTTAATAATACTCCCGGCCGGGATGGCAATTATAAAATAGGTAGCAAAGAAAATAAAGTTTACCAGCAGCGCTTCAGCAGGTGTCATCTGAAAAACTGTTTTCAGTTCATCAACCAGCATAAAGTTCAATACCGTAATAAGTCCCCACATAAAAAACAACGTGGATAAGACGATCAGAACTCCGGCATTATTTCTTTTGTCACGGGTATATAGCTGACTCATATAGCAGTTATTATTGTAATTTGTTTACTATCATTTTTACAAACGTTTCGCAGCATCATCAATTTCTGTAGTTCAGAAGCACAATTCCGGAAAACACTTTTGATCCATCAAAAAGTTACAAAAAATATTATTATAATTCAAATACCTTCTGCGTTTGTATTTTTTATAGCCCAAAAATAATGGGAATATGCCATGAAACAGAGAAAACAACCAAATAAAAGTATACAGACGGCAGGGGGAGTGAAAATAAAGAAACCCAACAGGAGATATTGGGTTTCTTTATAAAGCTATAGTTTCAGACAAGATTATTTTACATTGAAAAAAGTCTCTCCTATCTTGTGACCATCAGCAAATACTTCGATCCGGTGCTTGCCGCGCTTGTACTCACTGCCTTTTTTATATACGAAAGAAACTTTTTGTCTTGAACCGCCAAATGATACAGCCTGAGACATGGAGAACATTTTTTCTTCACCCTCCGCAGTAGTAAAAGATCCACCGCTATTTCCGCCAAACAGCACTGTACCATCAGGTTCTACAAGGCGCATTACAATATTCTTTTCATTTTGCGGAGCTACCTTATTCTCAGCAAGGAAGAAGGCAAGTTTCAGCTTGTCTATTTGCTTCGCTTTAAGATCAGGGCCCGGAAATTCTTTAGCCTTGGCATTTACGGCACTCAAAGAGAACTCCTCCGCTCTCATAACTGAGGCTATCTCAACTTTTTCGGCAAGTGAAGCTTTTTCTCTGCTTATGCTACGAAGAGAATCCGATAAGGACCTTTTTTCTACGTTAAGGGTATCAATTTTGGCAAGGGCAGCATCCTTTTCCTGTATCAGGGCCTGTATCTGCTCATTCAGCAAAGCAACCTTGGCAGCCAGTTCATCACGCTCCTTCTTATATACACTGCTGGCATTCGCCAGTTTACGTGAGCTTGCCAGACTAGCCTGAAGCTGGTTAATCTGATCTATCAGCATCGGAATTGAGTCAACTTTTAGCCCCAGCTCTTTTGCGACAGCCTCCATTGCTTCCAACTCGTTTTTAACGGTCTGTAATTCGGCAATCTGCTTCTGAACAGTAGCGCTCAACGTATCAATTTTTTCCTGTTTTTCAACCAGAATTTTATTTGTTTCCTGTCCTTTAAACAAAAGGAATCCGACAACTCCGCACAATGCTACAATTGCAATCACCATAACAACGATCCCAGCATTGGAAGATTTCTTCTCTTTGGGGGTTTCCGGTCGTTTTTTAGCTGCCGAGGTCGGCCTGGCGGGAGTACTCAGAGAAGCCTGAGTCTGCGGATTCGAGTTTACGTTGTTGTTTTCTTCCATTAGTTTGAAGTATCTTATTATTTTATATTAAATGCATTCATGTAAGGTACTACAATAGGACGATTCCCGCAAAAAAATGTTGCATAAGAAAGCCAATTCCTGAAAGAATAAATCAAATGTACCTTATAGTAAGCCCATTGCTGAGATGGTATATGCTTGAACAATTTAATATTTTTCTGAGAAAATCAGCGGACCATGTTTTTGTAAAACATAACCCTGATAAGAAAAAGAACGATAGCACCGATGAGAAAACTGTGTACTATATCACCTGTGTCAAAGGTGTACAGACTGATAAGCCATATCCCCAACAGCACCAAAGAAGTAAGTATCAGATAAACTCGCATAATGGCTCTTTTTCCTATAGAACCATTCGAAGAAAGATTAAGTTAGACTGTCGGAAACTATCAATATAAATTATAATTCACCCCAAGCAATACACAAATATAAATCACTAATTACAAGATGATTACCTTCAAAATTTAAACTATTGGCAACTTGGGAAAGTTAAATTACAAACCAGCCAGGTTTTTCTTACCGGTTGGGCAGGAGGTAAAACATCTTTTAAACAGGAGATTTATGGAGGTGATCAGTTTTTTATCTGTGATGGTTGTGGTACTTTTTTTCTCCGGAACCCTGACAATAGGTGTTCTTGCCATTATTTCCGGTCTGGCGTGGAAGCCAATTCAAAAAACGGGTAATCTGGAACAGCAATATTCTACCTATCTTCTCCATTTTCCCTACTACAAAAAACTGACGAATGAGCAGCGTAAAGAATTTGAGCAGCGGCTCAGTTATTTTCTATCCGGTAAGATTTTTATTGCCCGGGAGATGGACAGAGTTACGGATGAGATGAAAATAATGATAGGAGCCTGCGCAATTCAGCTGACTTTTGGACTTAAACCAATGCGGTTTGCTCATTTTAACAAAATCATCGTCTATCCCGGCAGTTATTATTCGCCTTTCTCCCGAAAAACACATAAGGGAGAAGTCAACCCCAACGGAGTGATCACATTTGCCTGGGATGCGTTTCAAAAAGGGTATGAAGTAGAATATGACGGACAGAATCTTGGATTGCATGAAATGGCACATGCTTTACGACTTGAAGATGCTACAGATAAGGATGATTACAAAGTTATCAGCGACAGCAGTCTTTCTGCATGGCACAAAGTAAGTCTGAGAGAAATCAAACGAATAAAGCAAGGGAAAAAAACCTTCCTGAGACAGTATGCGACTTCGGATACCGAGGAGTTTTTTGCTGTTTGTGTGGAAGAATTCTTTGAGCAACCTTATTTTTTCAGAAGGGAGCTGCCAGAGGTATATCAGGCGCTGGCAAACCTGCTCAATCAGGATCCGACTCAATTTTATAGATCGGTGCTGGAAGATGATATAATAAAACAGGGAGACTCATAAGAATCTCCCTACTGTTAAAATTACGTCTATTTTATCAGAATACGCACAAACTGATTTTTTTCGGTGCGTATGATATAAATCCCTTCTGCAAGACCAGAGATATCAAAATCATCTCTGTTTTCAAGTTCAGCGATTGGATTCCCGACTAAATCGTATAATGTTCCTTTTACTATAGTTTCACTAAAATACACTACATTTTTAGCAGGATTTGGGAAAACCTGAATGGCTGAGGAGAGGGAATTCTCTTCTGCAATGGAAGGCAGCGAGGTAACGATTTCTGTTCTGTCCAGCTTAAACCGGAGAGGCACATAGTACAATGTATTAACATCTACCTTCCCGCTAAGAGGCAGGATTTTCTGCTCATACCCACCTTTCAGATCCGGACTCACTGCAAAATCATCATCATTAATTACAACCAGTGTAGAGTCGTTGATAATAGCCATACCTTCCAGTTTTTCATGCGGATATTCAGGCAAATCTGTGAGCAGATCCGATATCAGGACTTTAGAAACCGGCACAATATCATTTTCCAGAAGCTCGATGTCTGTCAGCTGTTCAAGTGTTTTCTCTCCGAACATAATACCGTTTTCGCGATTATCCGGATCTGATACATCCGTTGCATTGGCTATATCAATCAGGTAAAATCTTTTATAGGCTGCATCCGGCATACCACCCTGAAAATCTCCGTCCCGCTCCAGAACAAGAAACCTGGTAGAAGTCACTGCGACAATGCCACTGTTGGAATTATTATTTTTTTCCTGACGATAGACATATTGCTTTGAGGTTCCGGTTTCAATATTATAAAACAGAATACGGGTTGTCTTTGCATTTAAACCTGAGCTGCGAGGATTATCCATTGTTGACTGCATAATACCCACCAGCGTCTTTTTATCAGGTGTAATGGTAAGCCCTTCCATACCTCTGTTGGCTCTCCGGTAAGCAAATACCCGGGGCATAGTTCTCCCTCCAAAGCCGGTTCCAAACGGATTTATCCGTTCAATAGTTTTTCCTTCAGCATCTACATGTAACAGGTGCGGACCATATTCATCACAAATCCAGAACGACCCGTCTTCCATGGCTACCAAGCCCTCTGAATCGATACCCTCCGGATCTGCCTCAAGTAATTGCAAATCAAGATTTCTGGCAGTCTCTCCTGTACTTCCCATGCCTTGCGGATTCGGTAACCCAGTCAGCCAGGTTCCATCATTACGTTTCAGCTCAATTTTCTCTACCAGTTCCAATCGGTCACCTTTAATCACAAAACGGCCGATCTGAGGAGCAAATTCAGGATTGGAAAAGATCTTTGTAGCCACACCGGATGCAGAATCTGCATTCGGACCACGATCCGTTAACATATAAAACTGATCGCTTGTACCAGGTACCAGACACATATCCGAACCAAATCCACCATTCATTACTTTTACCTCTCCCTGCGTAAATATCACTTTTCGTTCGGTACTGGGAAACTTATCCGCCTGGTAATTCAGGTTCTGAATCCGTTCATCATCTCGTGCCTGATTCTCGCCGGACGAATAAGGCTCTGTCCTGAATCTCTCATACAGATACTCAGCTAAAGCATCCTGCTCACTTCCATCGGCTGCAAAAAGAGCGTTTCCAGATCTTTCCTCATCTGTTCCTTTCGTAATAAATCTCTTATCTGCTCTTTCAGGGTTTTCCAATACAAATGCATTGAAAGGATATCCATCACCACCATTAGGTCCGTCACCGGACTGATCAACCAGAAAGTTCAGAGAGACAACCCGGATTGTTCTTGCAGGATCACCTACAATCTGACCTCTCTGAACCAGTACATCCTCAATTACATCATTTTCATCAACCACCACGATCTCACTTACGCGCTTTCCTGTTTCTCTGGAAGGATCAAAACGAAATCTCATTCCACCAATTTGAGGAAAAGCCCCCGGAGTTGCTGCCGGGCTCCAGCCTGAAACTGCATGTTCCATAGTCAGACGCAATTGCTCAGGAGTCAGGCTTACCAATGTAAGTCCGTTATTAAATCTCAGCGCATTGAGAATATCCAGCTGAGAAATATCTCCTTCCTGTTTTCCTGCTGCCGGATTTGCCTGAGGCGGCAACAACCGTAAGACATTGTCTTCACCACTGACACTTATATGACCTATCGCAGAGCGAATACCACCACCGTTTTTTATTGATATTTTTACAGTCGGATCAATCTGACGGGCATACCATAAATTAGCGTCTGCTGAGAGATTTCCGAAGTTTGTTTCTTCCGAACGAACCGAAGTTCTTCTTCCTTCAAGAAAGACAGAGGTTTTCCCATAGATCGAGCCATCCTGAAAAGTGATGATGTCATTAAGTGCATTGCAAAGTTCTTTTACAGCATTCCCTTTAGAGCCCGGTGCAAACGCATTTTCATATTCTCCCCATACTCTTGTTACTCCCTCTTTATCCGTCGCATAAGCGCCGTTTACAGACTGATCCAGTGATTCCGGAATAATTCTTCCCTCTGCATCAAAATCAACAACGAGACGTCCTACATATTTCCATTCACCATCAGTTGAAACAACAATAGCATCCTCATTATCCTTATTCTTTGCCAGATAGGGATATGTTTCTTTTGCCTGATCCCCATTTCTTAGAATATCAGTCGGATCAGCCTGCAAAGTGTTGGAACCTGCTGCCACTATAATATCAACACCACTAAGTTTCCCGGCCAGTTCTTTCTCAAACTGGATCTGCTGAAGGTGCGACAACAGAATGATCTTATTACATCCATGTTCATCTCGGAGCTGATCAATATATGGCTGAATATAGGAAGCCAGGATCGTCATGTCATTGTCTTTAGGACCTTTTACCCTTACCCCTCCAACAGAAGATAATGTTTCCAATACTTGCGTGGTCGCCCCGACAATACCAATCTTTTCTCCGTTAATTACAATGGTAGTTGCCGGCGCAATTTTTTTTGTGAATGAAGCAGTAAGCGCATCGGCTGGCAAAGTTCTGTAATTATTTGCAGGTAGAATCTGTTCTGTGTATAAGCCTGAAAGAGAGCTTTCAGCAGTAAAATCAAGATTGGCGGTCAGATAAGGAAACTGGGTACCAGCCCAGCGAACTTCGGTACCGCTCACTTCTACTCTGACGGCGTCAGCAAGCACACTAGGTCCCAGATCAAATTCATGATTACCTAATGCGGATGCATGAAAACCAACTATATTCATGATACTGATGTCAGTTCTTCCATAATTTTCTCTCAATCGGGAAGTCCCTTCTGTATCATTGAATAAAAAGGCGTTTGCAGCCTGAATGGCGGAACGCAAACCGGCATCAGTCGATGCATTTAAAAAAGGTCCTGGTATAAAATTATCTCCACCGGATAATTTCAACGTGTTTTCAGGATAGATTCTTTCGAGCGAGTCAACGACTGCAACAAAATTTGGCGCATTTTCTATTGCTGATAAACCAGCCTCCATATCAGAACTATGGAGCAGCTGTAGTCGAAACTGAGCCTGAGCAGACATTGCCGTTACCGAGAGTAAGGCTACTGCCAGAGATTGCCTTCCGGCCTTGTAAATTTTTTTCATTGATCAGTTTGTTTGATAATCCCAATCTGGCATTATCATGTAAACTGACGGTTAAGGTCTGGTAAATAATTTTATAAATCTACTTGCTCCTCGTATTAAGCAACTACTAATCAGAGATTATCATTCAGGTAATTTGTCATTATCTGATAGAGATGATAACGTGTATTACCACCATAGATACTGTGGTTTCTGTCCGGATAATAGAACACATCTGCATGTTTTCCTGCCTGAATAAGTTTTCGCTGCATCTCGACAGCATTTTGAAGATGTACATTATCATCTGCAGTCCCGTGTATCAGCAGATAACGCCCTTTGAGCAGGGCTGCGTGAGTAAGGGGACTATTTTCATCGTATCCTGCGGGGTTATCATCAGGGAGTCCCAGAAAACGCTCGGTATAAATGGTATCATAAAACCTCCAGCTGGTCACCGGGGCTACAGCAATAGCAACTTTGTAATACTCAGCGCCCAACGTGATGGCCAGAGAGGACAAATAACCGCCAAAACTCCATCCGAAAATTCCAAGTCTTGATGGGTCAACAAATGGTAACGACTGCAAGTATTTTGCAGTCTGTATCATATCTTCCGTCTCTAATTTGCCCAGATGGCCATAGGTTTGCTTTTTAAAATCCGAGCCTCTCCCGCCGGTACCGCGATTATCTACTCCAACTACTATATATCCCCTGGCAGCCAGCATCTGGTACCATAAGTAATTATTACCACCCCATTGATTTAATACCGTCTGATACCCCGGACCACCATAGACGCTGACCAACACCGGGTATTTTACCGCCGGATCAAAGTTTTTTGGCTTAATTATCCAGGCATTGAGGCTGATACTGTCTTCCGTTGTAAATGTGAAGAATTCGACAGGAACAAAGCCGGCTGAAGACATTCGTTCTTTCAGCGCATTATTATCAACAATCGTTCTTAATTGCTTTCCCTCTGGTAAGTTATATAAAGCTATCTGATATGGTTTGCCTGTGCTACTGTAGTAATCAAGGAAATAACGAGCATCCGGGCTAAGACTGATATCATGGGATCCCTCACCCGCTGTCAGCTGTTTCTTATTTTTGCCATCAATATCCACCGCATAAAGGTGTTTCTCAAGCACAGACACCTCATTTGAAAGAAAATATAGTATTCTCTTTTTTTCATCTACTCCCGCCAGCTCCTGTATCTCATAGGGTCCGGATGTCAACGAATAAATTTCCCTGCCGTCCATAGTGACCTTATATATATGCCGGAATCCGTCCTTCTCACTGCTAATTATAAAATGCTTTTGGTCATCCAGATAAATCAGGTCATCCCTGATCTCGACATATGTATCGGTTTTTTCTTCATAAACGACCCTGCTCTCATTCCGGACTACATTGACGTGTATCAGCTCCAGATGATTCTGCAGACGGTTCAGGCGCTGCACTGACAATAAATCATTGTCTCTGGTCCACTGTACCCGCGGGATATATTCATCACTATTCTTCTTCATATTAACCGGCTTAGCCAGATTATCTTCCAGGCTGTATACCCATATCTCAACTTCCGAATTCTTTTCTCCCGCTTTAGGATATTTAAATGCATAATTTTCGGGATACAGCTCTCCCCAAATCTGCATGGTATACTCTCTAACCTGACGCTCATCAAAGCGATAATAAGCGATGCGCTTACTATCCGGAGACCAGAAAAAAGCACGGGTAAACTCAAACTCTTCCTCGTATACCCAATCCGACGCGCCATTTATTATCTCATTCTTTTTTCCGTCTCTGGTAACCGGAGTTTCCTTTGCCTTTTCAATATCATACAGATACAGATTATTTTCCCTTACATAAGCAAGAAAACGACCGTCAGGTGAAAACGCCGGATTAAGCAGCTTTTCATCTGAGACAGTAGTCAGCTGCGTCGTCCGAATATTATACAAATAGCAGGCTGCCAGAGCCGAACGCCGGTAAACTGATTCCTTTTCCATCTCCAGCAGAATCATCTTTTCGTCCGGACTAAAGCAATACCCCTCAATGTTTAATGCTTTACCATCTACAGACAACCGATCCCCCGATACGATTGTACTGACCGGCTTACCAGTCTGCACGGAGTATTTTACAATATCCGCAGTCCGACTGACAGCGCTATATTCCAGTGCCGTATAATATCTGCTATCGTTCAGCCAATTAAACCCATATGCATACTCAGGACGATAGGTACCTTTAAGCCAGATATCTTCCAGAGTGAGTGACTGGGATGAAACACTCCCGGTGATGAAGTGTAAAAGGAATAATACTAAAAATGCTGATCTGTTTTCAAGCATAAAAAACAAACATTAGGATCACGGATACTGTTAAGGCATAACTTACCAAAGAGCAATTAAATTATTTTTTTCAAAAAAATGCTTGTTGTTAGAATAATTATTCGGATACTTGTGCCAAATTTAAACCCTAATTCAATAAACAAATTTCAAACAAACCTATGAAAAAGCAATCATTACTGTACAGCCTATTGTTTGTAGTAACAGTTGGTTTTCTGGCAAGTTGCAGCAAAGATGACGAGGCTCCTCAACCATCTACTCCGGACGAGTGTGCAGCGGCTACTTTCCCTGCTACTACTGGTACAGCAACTGTCAACTTCCTCAACTTCCCAGGTTCCGGCATCGTAGAAATCAGTGCAAAAGCCGGCGATGTTCTTTCTATTGCTGTGGAAATCAACAAAGGAGAGACCAGACCTAAAACCTTGAGAGTATACTCTACTGATTGTGTGAATGCAAAAGGTACTATCGTTTCTTTCAAAGGCCAACCTCAGACAAACAACAGTGGAGAGGAAGTGGATCTTAGAAATGTAGACAAGCAAGTAAGAACTGTTCTTTATACTGTTCCTTCCGGTATGACCCCCATCTATCTAAACTTTGAGATTGACGAAAGAGGTTCAGATAAGATTACATACAAAAGACTAAAAATCAATGTTACCAACTCTGGCGTAATCGATTCATTCACTGGTGTAACTCTTGGTGCTCAGCTAAATGCGCTTCCATCCAGAATGTCAAGCTCTACAGGCTATGTTTATCTTGCTTGTGAAACTGAAGCCAACATCGACTACATTGACGTAACTTACGCTTCTACAGGTGCTGATTCTTACCTGGCTTCAAACCCTGCAAGATTCGAAGCTCCGATTGGTCTAACTGCAAAATCTACAAACTGTAATGACGAAGGAACTCTTCCAACAGATGGTGGAAAAGCTACTTACTTCGCTGCATCCTCAGCTAACTTTGATTCAGCTACAGATGCTACTCTAAATGATCTGTCCGTATCTTCTTCTGACAATCAATACATCAAAATTTCAAACGGTGGTGTTTATGCTTTCGTAACCTCCTCTGGTAAGAAAGGTTTGATCAAAGTTACTTCTCTAACTACAGGAACTAGCGGTTCTGTTACCGTAGACGTTAAAGTTCAGAGATAATTCAGATCTGAAATATATACAATAAAAAAGGGGCATAATGCCCCTTTTTTATTGTATCAATCTATGCCCTGCAAAAACTCTCTGAATGCTTTTATACTTTCTTCCTTCCGCTCATACATTCCCATGTGGCCGGTCTCTTCCAGCACATGTACGTGATGTTTCTCAGGCAAGTAGCACTGTTCCATACTCTTTTCGTACGGAACCGCATTGTCTTCTCTGCCTATAATAAAAAGCACCGGCAGATTCGTTTGCTTTAATACTTCAATGCGATCCTTCCTGTCGCGCATAGCAAGAGTTGTTGCGACAACTGTTTTCACCTCCATCTTCCGGCATGTATCTTTCAGCTGGTCAATTTCCGCAGACAATTGCTCTCTGTTCTTAGGATAAAACAGAGGGGCTACAAACGAATCGGCAAAAGCATCCATTCCGTGCTTTTCGATAAACTCGACTGTTCTGTCACGATTACGTTTCTTATCCTCCGTATCAGCAAATGCAGTGGAATGAAAGAGACCAAATCCGCATAGCTTTTCGGAATAGATTTCGGCAAAAGCAAGCGCTACATAGCCTCCCAGTGAATGTCCGATCATTACGCATTTTTGAACAGCTAACTCTTCCAGAAGCTCATTTACCATCTGAGCCATAATCTCAATCGTCAGCTCATGGAGTACTTCTGCACTTTGTCCATGCCCCGGAAGATCGACTGTAAGCACACGGTATCCGGCAGAAAGCTTCTCCTGAAGATCCGTCCACAACTCCTTATTCTCACAAAATCCATGAATTAATACGATCGCCAAACCGGATCCCTGATCACTGTATGCAAGTCTCATATCGTTTAAAGTATTTTGATTTATAGTAAAATTAATCATTTACTTTATTCATTACAGGCTTTCGGAATCAGGAATCACCAAAAACAATTGAATGTGAATTACGTTTCAGAATAGATTTTTAGTTACTTTGTCGACCTAAAACAAATGCTTTTTAGTAATAATGATTCAACGAATTCAGAGTATTTTTCTATTACTGGCCGGGACGGCTTCGGTAATGGTTTTGTTTCTTCCAATCTGGTCAAATGAGGTAATCGGACAATATAGCGTATCGGCAGATTCGATTCTGGTAAAAATGTCTGACCCTGTCGGAAATGTGCTTAAGACAGAACCTGTAGCCTATGTAGCAGCCCTGGCAGCTATTTGCGCTATTGTTACTTTTTATACAATTTTCAGATTCAAAACCCGCAAAATTCAGATTAAGCTGGGATGGCTTTGCATATTGCTCAACTGTGCACTTGTTGTTTCCTTTGTTTATACAATTACCAAAGGACAGCATCTGCTTGGTATTGACGAGGCCGGTTCTTTCAAAGCCGGATTCTTTATGCCATTCGTATCAATGGTTTTTGTTTTCCTGGCAAACCACTATATACGCAAGGATGAAAGGCTGGTAAGATCAATTGACAGACTGCGATAATGTATTATTTTATTAGCAGATTTGTATTACAGTAGTCTGCTAATAAAATCTTCATCCAGCTTGATATATTTCAAAGGTGAGAAGTGCTTGGGCATTACGGATTTCAGGCGGATCACATATCCCTGCAGCTTGGTTGCTTTGCTCTTTTTCACATCATTCAGGGAGCTCTTCATAATCTTGGTATATAGCAGTGCATGTCCGCAATGCTCTTTACCAAGGATTCGCACCTGTCTCTGAACACTGTTGATCAACTGATTAAATAAATCATAGTCTTTCATTAAACAGTATTGTAAAGCAAGAAAAAGCTTCACTTCCATCTGGGCAAAAGGATGTTTTTTCAGGCTGATATCATTCAGCATGTTATTGACAACTTTTGCCGCCTCATCGTATTTATCGACGTAATAGCAGGAAATAGCCCGATACATTACATATACCACATACTGGGGAATATCTTCCTTGTCTACTTCAAAGTCATCAAAAAGAATTTTATTTTCCTCGTATAACTGATTTTCGCTGCCGATCCTGATAAAACGATCCAGTCTGGTCAACAGGAACTGCGCCGGGAATGTATAAAGACTATAATTTGAAAGAAGCGTTGTTGCTGAGTCATCCACCTCCTCAAAAAACTTCTCGGATTTCCGGTACACATTGTTTTTGGAGTAATACTCAAACTTGAGATATTCAAACACCAGCTTAAGGTGATAATAAATCGAATCAAGATAATACTGATCAAAAGCCTCCTGCACTTTCTCAAAAATATCCTCTATGGCTTCTTCATCATCTTTTTTCTTATTATCCTCTACATGAAGCCTGTGGAATATATTAATACAGCTTTCATAAACAAACAACCGGTGGGACTGATACAGATTGGACACATTCTCAACTTCTTTTTTCAGAATTGTCAAGCCATATTTTTCGGTCTCATCATGACTAAGTAAGAAGTTTCCATACTTTTGAAAATATTGCGCCAGCAAATCTTCCGCCTTATCCAGAGCGAGCATATAGGCAACATGCCGGTTATACAGTTGAGAATAGCTGAATGCCTCCGGAGAGTTTATCTGTAATTTTTTCAGCGTTTTGTATACAATTGTAAGCTCATTGGCAAGATCATAATCAATCAATTCCTTCTCCAGCTTTTTAAGCGTGGTAATTGCGATTGCTTTCTTTTTTGTAAATATGATCTCGTTTATATTGGCAACTTTCTTCAACAGAGAAGTCCTCGGACTTTCCATCTGTTGCAGAAGATACTCCTCTATTTTCTGATTTAACCGGGATCGCAACGTATAATACGCATTGGTATTTACGTCAAGTGCCTCCATGATCTTACCATCAGAAAGTTGTTTTTCGCGAAGGTATTTTAACAGAAACGCAGACTTTTCCGCATTGCTCTCTATAAGAGAATCGTAAATGGAATGAAAGTCTTTAACAGATAACTGTTTTATTATATTTTTTAGTTTCGACATTTCGAAAAATCACTGAAGTACCAAAAACACTATGATTCCGACCAAATCTAACAAAAAATAAGTAGGAAAATAGAAAGAAAGCAAATTAAATATTACCAGGTGTAAGTTTTTTCCGGGTTATTTATATATTTTCTCCCGCTTATTTTCTATTCGGGCCTATATTGCCTTAAAGCGTAAAAACTTCACAAAAGTTTCATTGATTAAAACAAAAAAGCCTTTTACCAGAAGTAAATCTGTTAAAAGGCTTAGAATTTTTGTACTCTAAAAGAGCTGTTGTAATGTGGAGAATATCGGAGTCGAACCGATGACCTCTACGCTGCCAGCGTAGCGCTCTAGCCAGCTGAGCTAATTCCCCTGGATTTTCCAAAAAGGAATGCAAATATACATTAAAAAGTTATGTTTCAAACAAAGCATTAATTAATTATTCTCACCGCAAATAAAAAGACCGACAAATAATACTCTGCATAAAGATCACTCTCAACAACTCCAAGCTTTGTAGACGCATGAATAAATCTGACATTATTTCGTCCATTGATTTTAGTGACCATTCCTACGTGTGTGACCTTAGTCCTTCCTTTTTTATCCGTAAAAAAAACAAGGTCTCCTTCTCTGAGATCATTCAACGAAATTTTTCTACCCAGGCGACTTTGCTCCTGCGAAGTTCTTGGAAGCATCTGATCAATGCTTTTGAATGAAGTACATATAAGCCCGGAGCAATCCATTCCTGCTCTTGTGGCTCCTCCCATCCGGTAGGGCGTACCAATATACGATTTTGCACTTGCAATTACTTTCGTCACTGCAGGAGATACAGAGGTGCCGGCTGATGCTTTGGACTGTGTGGTTTTTGAAACGCTACGGGATTTCGAGGTTTTCCGACAGGCCCCCAGAATCATACTACCTGCCAGTAAAATAAAGAGAATGTATTTTTTCTGAAATTTTATCATTATTCTCTAATTTAAAACAGCGTAATTAAAATTAAAACATATTTTTAGGGAAATAACAGTACCATAGAATCAGATGTGTGGAATAACCGGAATCAAGGCATTCAACCAGGTTGGCGCTTTTTATATGATGAACCTTGGCAAGTCTATGGAATTGCTGACAAAACGCGGCCCCAATCAGCGAGGTACTTATATTGACAATACCACTGCCCTGGGACATACCAGGCTGTCGATCATTGATCTGAGTATGCAAGGCAGACAGCCGATGAAAAGCCCCGATGGTAATTATATATTATTGTACAACGGAGAAATCTTCAATTATAAGACGTTACGAGGTGAGCTGGAAAAAGAAGGCTGTATATTTGCCTCGGATACGGACACTGAGGTTTTGCTTCAACTATATATAAGAGAGGGAGCAAAGTGTCTGCACAAGCTCAATGGGTTCTTTGCATTTGCCATATACAATGTCGCTGAGGAGAGTTTATTTCTGGCCAGAGATCGTTTTGGAGTGAAACCTCTGCTTTATTATACAGACGAGGACAAGTTTATTTTCGCTTCGGAAATGAAGGCGCTGCTTACATATAACATACCCCGGGAAACAGACTACCATAGCATTTCCCAGTTTTTCCACTACAATTATATACCAGGCCCGGCAACAGGTATCAAAAACTGCTACAAACTGGAGCCAGGTCATTATTTGCATGTTGCAAAAAAGGAAATAGAGAAACACAACTACTACCAGTTACCTTCAGGCAGCAATTATACTTTTCATGATTATAACAGCGCATGTAGTACACTTTATACCCTGTTGGAGGATGCTGTCCGTATTCGTCTTAATGCGGACGTTCCCGTTGGCGCTTTTCTGAGTGGCGGTATTGATTCTTCGGTAATCACTGCTCTCGCAGCCAATATGCAACCCGGCCTCAGGACATTTACGATCGGTTACGAAGATCACAAGTTCTTTGATGAAACACATTATGCATCCATCATTGCAAAAAAATACTCTACCGATCATGAAACAATATATCTGACGAACAAAGAGCTCTTTGCTTCTTTTCAGGATGCGCTTGATTATATTGACGAACCTTTCGCAGATTCTTCTGCGCTAGCCGTTTATATTCTCAGCAAAAAGGTAAGTAGTCATGTCCGTGTTGCATTATCCGGCGATGGTGCAGATGAGCTTTTTGGCGGATATAATAAGCATCTGGCAGAAAACATGATCATCGAAAATAACTGGAAACTTTCATTTGCCCGGTCCTTACATCCTGTTCTAAAACTACTTCCCCAAAGTCGCTCCGGGAAAATAACGAACATGATAAGGCAACTTGAAAAGCTGGCTTCCGGGGCGAAGCTTAACCGAAAAGACAGATATTATCAGTGGGCTGGTTTTTCGTCCGGCGAATTAAGCTCGGAACTTTTTTCTGAAAAAATCAAAAGTGAATTGGATTTCCTGGAAATAAAGAACAGAGTTCAGCATCAAAGCCGTTTTATAAGCTCTAAAGGTGACTTCAATGAAATACTTCGAAACGACGTGGATCTGGTTCTTTCTAACGACATGCTCATAAAGACTGATCTCATGTCAATGGCTAACAGCCTTGAGATCCGAAATCCGTTTCTTGACTACAGGATAGCAGAATTCTCTTTCAGCATACCCCCTGCTTTTAAGACCGATTCACTGAAAGGCAAAAAAATTGTACGGGACACATTTTCAGAGTTACTTCCGGCAGAACTTCTAAACAAACCTAAAAGGGGTTTTGAGGTCCCGTTACTCAGCTGGCTCAGATCATCCCTTCTTCCGGAAATCAGGGAATCGCTTCTGTCTGAAAAATATTTAACAGAACAGCAAATATTTAATCCTGTAAAAATAGAAGGATTACTGAACAAAATATATTCTTCCAATCCGGGTGACACGCACGCACGCCTCTGGGCTGTCATTGTTTTTCAGTACTGGCATAGAAAGTACATTCTAAGACAGCCATAATATGTATAGAAAAGAATTGCCTTTAAGCCTGTGTCGATCTTTTAAGAAGTTTAAAAATTTTTATATAAGCATCTCAAATAATAACTTTGTCGTTTCCAAATATCAATCATAATGAAGAAGGCATTAATCACCGGGATAACCGGACAGGATGGAGCATACCTCGCTGAGTTTCTTTTAAAAAAAGGCTATGAAGTTCATGGCATTAAACGAAGAAGCAGCTTGTTTAATACTGACCGGATTGATCATTTATACGAAGATCCGCATATTGAGAATCGTCGTTTTATTCTTCATTATGGCGATCTGAGTGACTCTCTTAACATTGTCCGGATAATACAGGAAGTACAACCTGATGAGATCTATAATCTCGGAGCGATGTCTCATGTAAAGGTTAGTTTTGACTCCCCTGAATATACAGCCAATGTAGATGGAATCGGGGCATTAAGAATTCTTGAAGCTGTAAGACTACTTGGTCTGACCCAAAAAGCAAAAATATATCAGGCTTCTACCTCTGAATTATATGGTCTGGTGCAAGCTGTTCCTCAATCCGAAACTACTCCGTTTTATCCACGTTCTCCATATGCTGTTGCCAAAATGTATGGTTACTGGATTACAGTCAACTATCGTGAAGCATACAATATGTTTGCAGTGAACGGAATTCTGTTTAACCATGAATCACCACTCCGGGGTGAGACATTTGTAACCAGAAAAATTACTCGGGGTGTATCCCGTATAGCGCTGGGAATGCAGGATAAGCTGTATCTCGGAAACCTTGATGCCAAAAGAGACTGGGGACATGCCAAGGATTATGTTGAAGCAATGTGGCTGATACTTCAGCAGGAAACGCCCGAAGATTTTGTAATCGCAACCGGAGAAACAACGATGGTAAGAGACTTTGTTAAAATGGCTTTTGCCGAACTCGGAGTAGAAGTTGAGTTCAAAGGAGGGGGTGTAGATGAAGTTGGCATTGTAGTTAGCTGTAAAAACCCTGAGTTTAATCTTGAGACCGGCAGAGAAGTTGTGGCAGTAGATCCTCGGTATTTCAGACCAACAGAGGTTGATCTTCTGATCGGTGATCCAACCAAATCCAAAACAAAACTGGGCTGGAAACCCAAATATGACTTGCCTGCCCTGGTAAAAGATATGATGAAAGCTGATATTGAGCTATTCCGCAGAGACCTTCTTCTACAAAAAGGCGGTCACAAAATCATGAATTATCATGAATAATAAAATGGAGAAAAACGCTAAGATCTACGTTGCCGGTCATAGAGGCATGGTCGGTTCTGCAATTGTAAGAAAATTACAAAGCGAAGGGTTCTCAGCTATACTAACCCGAACCTCTTCAGAGCTGGATCTTACGAATCAGGAAGCTGTAAACAGTTTCTTTGAAAAAGAAAAACCTGAATATGTTTATCTTGCGGCTGCCAAAGTCGGTGGTATCCATGCCAATAATGTCTATCGGGCTGATTTCATATACAAAAACCTGATGATTGAAGCCAATGTCATCCATAGCGCTTATGTTCACAAGGTTAAGAAACTCTTATTTCTTGGTTCTTCGTGTATCTATCCTAAGTTTGCACCACAGCCACTAAAAGAAGACAGCCTGCTTAGCGGAGAACTGGAACCTACCAACGAGCCATACGCCATTGCCAAGATTGCAGGAATAAAGCTATGCGAAGCTTATCGGGATCAATACGGATGCAATTTTATATCTGTAATGCCAACCAATCTGTACGGTCCCAATGACAATTACGATCTGAATAATTCGCATGTATTACCTGCTCTGATCAGAAAGTTTCATACAGCCAGGGTCAAAGGTGACATATTCGTAGAGATCTGGGGGAGTGGTACTCCTAAAAGAGAATTCCTTCATGTTGATGATCTGGCAGACGCCTGTTATTTTCTTATGAAGAACTATAATGCGAAAGGCTTTCTGAACGTGGGTGTAGGCTGGGATATCTCTATTAAGGATCTTGCTCTTATGGTGAAAGACATTACCGGTTTTGAAGGAGAGCTAAAATTCAATACAGATAAACCTGACGGAACACCCAGGAAGCTTATGGATGTTTCCCGATTGGAAGAACTGGGCTGGAAAGCTCAGATTGATCTCAGAGAAGGTATAAGCCGGGTCTATGACAGCGTAAAAGACCAGCTCCTTGTGGAGGCATAAAAATAAATTGGGAAGCCTTTCCTGACAAAAGCTTCCCATATGTTTCATATTAGTCCTTCTTTATTATTGGCGCTGCATTGTCAATGTTTGCTGCATACTAAACTCCTCTCCTGACAATATCAGCCTGTCATTGCTTATTTGCTCAATTTTCTTTTCCGCAACCAGGTCCAAATCAGCAAACTTAAAGATCAGCACACCAGTTTCCGTGTTAATCTCATAAGTTCCTTTCTCAGATTTCCCATCTTCAGATCTTGAAAAGTTTCCGGTCTTATCAAACTCATATGTCATATCAATCTGATCACCTGTAAGTTTTGTACCGGACAAGTCCAACTCTGTTACTTTCCACACTCCCAGCAAAAGTTCACCTTTGCTCTTGCCGCAAGACCATGTCAGAGAGGCAATCAGAATCAGAACAATAAATGGGCGATAAGCAGCAACTAGTTTCATAAATGTAGTATCATTTAGGATTATAATATGTCAAAATTAATAAATAATAAATGGTATTGACAGGATAGTCAGAATTTTCTATTCTTCGTTATTACCTTTATTAGCCAGGAAGGATGCATTGTAATTATGCCGGACAAAATTACACCAGGCACAGTCTTCCTTTCCACAACCGGTCCGAAAATCAAAAGCACGTATTTTCAGATAGGTATCTTTAATTTGTGCCTTTACCAGACTTATATCCTCCGAACTGACCACTACTTTTTTCTTGACATATTCCCCGGAAGGATCAGGTTCGACAAAGTCAATTTCTCCTGAAACCATCGTATAGCTACTGCTTTTATGATTATCAAGCAGTAATTTATAGAATACAATTTGCCGCCAATAATCCCCTCCCACCGGATCTTTCTCGGAGGGCGGATTCAGCTTTTTCTTTCCATTATCCGGTTTCCCGGTTTTATAATCAATCACATTTACATATTTTCCTTCAATTTCCATTTTATCGATTGCTCCGTTAACAGGCACCCCTTCCACTTCACAATTGGAAATTCTCAGCTCGGTTTTTACCTGCTTATTCCACTTACTCACATACGTATTGTAGTAGTCAGACAGAATTTTGTGGCCATATTCCATGCGTCTTTCAAAATCCTCTCGTGTAAAATGCGAGTGATAAAACTTCATGCCGTCCTCAAAGTAACGCAGAAACAGATTGAGACCGGCGAACTCTCTTTGCTCATCATGCTGCATATTCTGGAACAGCTGATATAGTGCATGGTGTACTGCACTGCCAAAGCCGATACTTTCATTTCGTGCCGAAGGAACTTTAAGTACATTCTCAAAGTAAAAGGAAACCGGACACCTCAAATACTTATTCAGGTGTGTCACACTCATTGAATAATCCTTAAGCTCCTCCTTCAAGAATTCTTCATCCAGAAAATCTATTTCTGCTTTATTAAACTCAAGCATGGTAGCCATCTGGTATTCAGCCAACTGATTTTCAGGTACAGACTCTGTAGTCAGCGTCACTAAGCCACTATCCGCGAGTTCTGCAACATAGCGACTGGCCTCATCTTCTTTCTCATTAGCTTTACGTGCCGAATAACTAATATATAATTCCTCTCTGGCTCTTGTCATGGCAACATAAAAGAGTCTTCGGCCATCTTCTGCAAGCTCTGTCTCTTCTTCCCTGATCAGATTGTCCGGAAGCTTAAAAGCATTACCTGCCCTTGATTTATCCCATGTATCAGCATTGCAGCCAATAAGGAAGACTCTCTTGTACTCAAGCCCTTTGGAGGAATGAGCCGTAACAAAATGAACTCCGCTTTCATGAAGGACCGTCCGATTAAGGGGCAATGGAATATTGTTGTTGGTCATCAATGAGAGGGTAGCAAGTACGTCCCCGAGCGTTCGAAACTCATTTTTTGCCGTTTCATCCTTGATAAAATCAAACAAAGTTGTCACCACCTGCAGATTCCAGACTTTTTCATCCGACTGCATTATCCAGGACAATAATCCCCCGCGAGTCAGAATCTTTTCAAAAAGGACCTGCACGGTACAATTTGGCACCTGGCTTATCCAGTAACTTATATTTTCCTCAAATTCTGATATAAATCTGGCCGTTCGAACCTGAAGCTGAAAGAGTGTTTCTCTGCTGGCAAGTACCGTTCTCCAGCCTTCTTTCCGGACATCCCTTTTTCTGCAGTGTCTGTTTATAATGGCAATATCATGAGGGCTGATTTTAAAGAACTCATAATGCATTATTTCATACAAAAGCGCCTCGGAAGAATCGGTCTTCACATATTCTTCCCATACATAAGTAAGCAGATTTATAATGTTGCGGATCAGTGGCAATTCAAGAACATTAACTTTCTGCCGGATATTCAACGGTATACCCTTTTCTTCGAGAAACTTTACCATGGAAGCCACCTGCCGGTGATTCCGATAAATTACCGCAGTCTCTCCCAGATCTTCCCCTGCTTCAGCCAGATCAATAATCTTCTGACAAATAGCAGCCTCTTCGTGATAAATATTAAAGTACTCCGAGATAAATGGTTTTGACTTCAGATTCTGCAAATCAGGATGTGCTGAAAGCAACGTTTTATCAAGCCCTTCAATTTTGTTAACCAGACGTTCCTGATTGTTCTTTATTAATGATCCGGCTGCATCCAATATCGCCTGAGTTGACCGGTAATTTTCTTTCATAAGAAAAATACGGACATGATCTTTGTGCCTGTCATAAAAATCAACAATATTCGAGATGCTTGCACCCTGAAACCGATATATAGCCTGGTCATCATCTCCGACTACAAATACATTAGGAGCCTCCCAATAACTCGTGAGGGCATTCAGAATTTCATTCTGAGCTCCATTCGTATCCTGATACTCATCCACCAGAAAATACTGATATTGCTCCTGATACCGGGTGAGAAAAGCAGGATGTTGCCTGAAAGCCTCAAGAACCCAAAGAATCATATCATGATAGTCATATCTCCTTTCACGAGCCATCTCCCGTTGTATGAAGTCATAGCCAGCCACTGCTGCAAGGAGCTTTTCCATTTTTTCCTTTGTGGCATTATATTTTGTTGTATTTAAATCACCTTGCTTAATCTCTTTGGCTTTGTTAGCTCTTTTATATTGATATTCTTCGCTGTATTTTATTTCTTCAAGAAACTCACTCGTTTTTTCCTTCAGGAACTCAGGAGTCCAGGCCTCCTTCTTCATTGTGTCATAAAGTGTTTGTAGCCTGTACGTATCATAATATATATCCCCGGTATATCTTTTGAGAGGACTGTCGGCAGGGAGCTTATCTATCAGTTTATGATACATCCCAAGACTTTCCAGTTCTGACAGCGGACGCAAATCCCGGTATCCGAAAATGTGCAGGTTATCCTGTATCAGTTGATTGCAGAACGCATGGAAAGTATAAATATGCACCCGGTATGCATCAGGGCCGATAAACCGCAGAAGCCGCTTACGCATAGCGATTGTGCCCGCATCTGTGTATGTCAGACACAATATGCCGTGGGGCGGGGTATCCGTCTGCAAAAGTATATTTCCGATCCTGGCAGACAGAATCTGGGTTTTACCTGTTCCGGGACCAGCAATTACAAGTACCGGACCTTCAATAGTTTCAACAGCCTGTCTCTGAACAGAATTTAAGCATCTCAGCTCCTGATCAAAAGAGGTATTGTGTGCCGGGGTATAGCTCATAAATAGTAAAAACCAATAAGTTATTAAACTAAATGAGGTGTCGGGATATACCTCACACCTCATTAAAATATGTCTGAAACCCGAATAAAATCAGTATTTATTCATCTTTATCCCTTTTAAAGATGTTGCCAATACCTTTTCCAATCTTTTCAATGGTTTCAATACCTTTCGACAAAGGTTCTGAAGTTACATGATCATAGCTTTCGATATCATATCGGTTGTATTGCTGCGGATAAATAATAATCTTATTGTTTGGAGCGAAATGTTTATCAAGTTTCGCAGGGATATTGTCCAGGTAGCTTAAATAAGAAACGGACCCTCTTCTTGATGAGACAATAACCAAAAGATCACTTTCCTGAATATTTCTTGCCAGTATCAGAAAATCATCCCAGTCATCAAATACGTTATAGTTAAAGACTGCATTCAGATAGTGATTCTTTATTTCTTTTTGAATAGCAGTCTGGGTTGCCTCAGTTCCATAGTAAATAATCGGCAAACTCAGTTCTTGCGCCAGTTTTGTAACTTTAAGCAGCCATAGTTTGAATCCCTTTTCTTTTTCGGTAAGGGGCGGTGCAATCAGAACTATTCTTTTATGATCAACCAAAGGCCGGTTCATCTGACTTATAAACAAACTTTTATCAACACTATAAATCAGATTTTCTACCTTTTCTCCCATAAGCTTGTTTAGGACACCGGAGTGATGCGGCCAGCCGATTACAATAATATCTGCAGCTATTTCACGGGAAGCCCTTGTTATCCCGCTAACAATATTATGGTCAATCGTTGCAATTACATTAACCTTAATTTCAGCAGCTGTTGCCTGCTTTACGAACCCTTCCAGCTTATTTCTGGATTTTACCACATTATTTTCTGCTTCTTCGTCATTGGGCACTACCGTCAGAAACGAAATAGGTTGGGCTGATTTCTTTTCTTTTATCAAAAGGGTAAATTCCAGCAGCTTTTCAATATTAGAAATATTGGCAAAAGGCAAAAGAATTGTCTCGGTATTCGCTCCTTCTGTTCTTGTTCCCGAGAAATCATCTTCTTCTGAAGTAATAACGATCTTTTTGGCTGCTTTTTCTGTTGCAAAAGAGGCAACTACGCAGGTAACCAGAATCAGAATAATTGTTCCGTTCAGAATATTCTCATCCAGAATATCTGCTTTATAACCAACAAGGATAACTGCAAGAGTTGCCGCTGCATGCGCACTGCTCAGACCAAAAATAAGCTGACGCTGTACCGCCGAATAACGGAATATTAATTGCGTAAAAAGCGCCGCAATCCACTTTCCAAAGATGGCAACCACAGACAAAGTTCCTGCCACAATCAGGGCTGTAGGACCTTTGAGCAGAACGCTTATATCTACCAGCATGCCAACAGAAATAAGAAAGAAAGGGATGAAAAGGGAGTTTCCGATAAACTCAATCCTGTTCATAAGAGCAGAAGAGTGCGGAATAAGCCGGTTTAATGCGAGACCGGCAACAAACGCACCGATAATCGGCTCTACTCCTGCAACTTCTGCCAGAAATGCAGCAAAGAAGACTACAGACAGCACAAAGATATAATGTGAATGTTTTTCACTTTCAAGCTTGCTAAAAAACCATTTTGACACTCTTGGTATTACCAGAAACATAATCAGGGAAAAAATCGTCAGAGAAATGCCAAGTCTCAGCCAGAATTCCTGATTCAAATCTCCTTTTGAGTTACCGATAATAACTGCCAGAATTAACAGCACTGCTGTATCTGTCAGAATTGTTCCCCCGACTGTGACGGCTACAGCCTGATTTTTGGAAATACCTAATTTACTTACAATCGGATAGGCAACCAGTGTATGCGTAGCAAACATACTGGCAGTCAAGAGACTTGCATTAAAGTCATACCCAAGAAAATAATGGCAGACCGGAAAACCGATTGCTAATGGCAGAATAAAAGTAAAAAAACCGAAAAGTAAACTCTTATTCCTGTGTGTTCTGAATTCGTTCAGATCAAGCTCGAGTCCGGCGATAAACATGATGTACAGTAGTCCAATAGTTGAAAAGAGATCTATCGCTGAGTTCTTTTCCAGTATATTGAAACCATATGGGCCTATAACCACTCCCGATATGATCAATCCAATTATTCCGGGAATGTTTAGCTTCTTAAGAAGAATCGGTGATAAAAGAATAATGAGCAGAATAAGCGAAAAGATCAGAACCGGATTACCCAAAGGTAATTCAAATTCATGCATCAGATGATTAAAAAAGTGATTCATACATAGAAATTTATCTTACTACACAAACTGCTTTCATATCCTTTCACCTGACTGATGATAAAAAGAGTGATCAATAGTACGAATCACTCAAGACACTATAAGCAGGACTAATTTTCTAATTTATGAATTTTATTTTTCCGATAAGAAGTAAAATTTCATTTTATATCGAAAAATCAGACCGGATTCATTAGTTAAAGCAGTCTACCCCCTTTACAAATCAATCATATCATCATAAAAAAGCCGACATTAGTATCCTAATATCGGCCTGATAATCACTTTGAAACAGAGGATAGTCAAATTAAAAGAACTTGTATCTCTTATCCTTAATATCCGAAGCTTTCTTAATTACCTCTGAAATCAGGAAGTCCGCTCTGCTACTGCGTTGTTGAGCGATTCTGTTTTTATTTGCTGCATAATCAGCAATCTCCTGCACTTCTCCGATATTGGTAAGCTCGATTATTGAAACGCTGCTTTGGCCAATGACCGGCTGACTTTTCCCATTTACCTTAAGTCCAAAAGTTCTTCCGACAAGAATCGGATCGTATCCCACACCTGATACATAGTTACCTGCAAGAGTAACATCGGCAGCGTTTCCGAAATTTGCATCACCACCATAGCTTGCAGCTATTTCCTGAAGCGATCCGGTAATACCGTCAAGCTTATTCTTAATTTGTTCGCCTTTTTTCTCAAGACGCACCTTGTCTGTAATTTCCGATCTCACCTCATCCAGATCTGCTGTTCCAGCTTCCCGGGCGTCGGTAACAACTGCAACAATAAACTGATTGTCTATAGATTTAACCTCTGAAACATCACCGGGTTTCGCATCATTAAACGCCCAGCGTATTATATCACGGGCATTTCGTATTGAATTCAGATTACGTTCAATAGGGCGAAGGTTGGTGGCTGCATTCACAGTCAGATTACCATGTTCTTTGATCTTAGCATAGAAATCCGAGCTGTCTTTTATATCGTTGGCAAATTCAAGTGCCTCCTGATACATTTGATCCTTTGTCTCTTCACTATAATCTACAACACGACTTACTTCTGCCACCTTATACATTTTTCTGGTTCTTGGCTCAGTAATTTTTACAATATGAAAACCAAACTGAGTTTCCACAGGATTTGTCAATAATCCGGATCTCGCTGATCCGAAAATGGCATCATTAAATGGACCGACCATTGCGCCCTCACTAAACCAGCCCAAATCACCCCCTCTTACAGAAGTAGCATCTGTGCCATGTTCAGCAGCCATTTCTTCAAATGAGGCTCCGTTTCTGATCGCATTCAGCACCTCCTGTGCTTTCTTTCTGGCATCTGCCTTTTCTTCTTCTCCGTTAAATCTGAAAAGTATATGGCTTGCTCTGGCAGAATAGACAGAGTCCTCCTTACTTCCAACAACTTTGTACAATTTAAAGCTGCCATTTGTCAGATATGGTCCATAAACATTTCCGGCTTCCAGATTACCTGCATTCTGAAGACCTTCTGCCAGCTCTCCCATTCTTGTATATCTAACCTGAGCAGGTTCATCTGAGTTAAACAGAACAAAGGTTGAATCATCCGCGGCATTTTTAAATTCAGCAGCAATACTTTCCAGATCTCGGGACAAGGCAAGAGAGTCTTCCTTCGACGGATGAACAGTAAATACTACATAATCAAGGGATCTTGACTCTTCCCTTTTATATGCATTCTTATGCTGATCAAGATATCTTTTCAGTTCAGAGTCTGTAATCTTTACCGCTGAATCCGGAATAGCAGAGAAAGGCACATTCACAAAGTTAATGGATGCTTTCTGATTGGTCGCAAGGTAATCTCTTTTAGCTTCTGCAGTAGTGACGTATTCTGTCTTTTTAAGAAGATTTGAGTATTTCTCTCTCAGCCTGATTTCCGGTATCTGGGTATCTACATAATACCACAGAAACTGATCCTGCTGAGGATATTGCGCAAGATTGGCAAGAAAATTATTCACCATATCTTTGCTAAATGTCTCCGGATTGCCAAATAACTGACGGACCATAGGGTGAATAAAATCTCCTTTGGTCAGATCCGCCCATTCCTCATCCGTAACCAGGAGTCCGATTTCGTCAAACTGTTCCCGGTAACCGTATTCAAAAATAAGCTGATTCCATGCATTATCATGCATCATACTACGCTCATTCTCAGAAACAGAGCGATTGTATTGCATGGTGTAGTTTCTTTCAGCAATGCTCAATTGACGCTGGTATTCTTCGGCTCCGATCTTTTCACCGGCTATTTCCCCCACTTTATTGTCTGAGCTTCTCAATATGGAGTTTTGGCCAAAAAACAGATCGGTAAGAAGAAACATAGCAAGCGCTGCTATAACAGTCACAACGACTACTCCCGACCTTTTGTTGATTTCATTAAATATTGCCATTTCTAAGTTTTAATAAAAAGGATTGCAAAATAATTACATAAAAACTAAAAAACAAAATTAGCTGGTGGTGAATAGAATTCTTTTAGAAATTATTTACTGGTTGAGTTTCTGGATTTTGAAGTAACTAATCCATAGATTCCCAGCAAAACAAAAACCAGCATAAAAATCCAGTAGCTTGCAGCAAATCCATATACTGATGTCTGATGAATACCCACCGCCAGGAAGAATATTGTAAGCGACAGGATAATTGATTGATATAATTTCATTCGCAGTCCATAAATATATTAGCAGAAGGCTTCAGAATCCTGTACGAGGTAAAATCTTCATTGGAGACCATACCATCTCCTGTCATGATTTCACATGGTGTTTCGATTCTGACAAACTTTTCTGTTGTAATCTTTTTTTCGGTCGGATTCCATATCAGCTCTTCCGATGAGAGTTTATTCTTCTCTTTCAGGTTGTGTACCACAACATCTCCATTTACTACATATATATTCCGGTCCTTGAAATACCGGGCTTCATTTCCTTTCAGAGTAGATGTCATCTCCCGGGTATCCAGATCAAAAAATTCCATATATACTCCCTCCGGAAAAACCTTATCTCCGTTCTGCAATTCGTATTCGTAAGGACCGGTAAAACGAATCTTGAGCCTTGCTGAATCGGAATAAAGGGTCTCGAAATCATACATTTCCAGCATAGGCCCTTCATAAGGATCCGGTTTTACAAGCTTTTCATTTGAGCAGGAAAAAAAGCCTATAATACCCGCGAAGAAAAAGATCATATAAAAGATTTTCATCCTTATTACTGAATTTTTCTTCTGGTAAACCATTTATCAGTAATTAAAATTCCCGCGCTTAATCTCACATAAAATTCCTGACCAGGGCCAAGACTTTTACTTCCCTGGCTTCCACCGGTCAAGGCCAGAGAGACTTTGTTCAAAGGCTGGTTCTTATCAGCAGGATTGAGACGCCCCACAGGAATAGACGCACCTATGCTTACAGAGTAATCGTTGACATAGCTGTTTTGTATGAGAAAAGGCAGCCTTTGCACAGCAGCGCCGATACGGATGGCCGGTGTTTTGGGAGTAAGGGAACGATATTCTCCCAATAACTTGGTCTCGGCGCCTACTGACAGCCGGTATGAGCTGATATAATCAAAACCCTGGGCTGGCGCTGTACTCGTTCCCATCCAGGTCGAATAAGCAAAATCTGCGCCTACCGACCACAAACGACCTTTTTGCAAAGCCACGCCAATCGCCAGCTCAGAAGGGAAGGGAGTTGTTACTCCTCCGGATTCAACCGTGCTGTCCGACAAAACAATTCCGTACATATTCCGATTCTCAAATCCCGTTCTTCCATCTCCCGATGCACCTGTAACAAAGCTATAGGTTGCCCCCACATTGAAAAACATCGAAGAATCACGAGGAGTTTTTATCGGAATAGTATAAAAAACAGAAGGTTTGAATGCGAAGGCTTTATAATACACTTCCTGTACCTGTCCGGAACGATTGGCATAATCCGAGTCGATAACTGTTTTTAGCTGGGAAAAATTTTCGGACTTTAGAGACCCGAATATAAAGCCACTCTGCACTCCCAGCGAAAGATGCCTTGTCACATCATATCCCAAAGAAAGGAAAAGCTGATTTAATCCTCCCCGGGCTGTATTGTTTTCCCGAACCGTGGTAGAGTCTGGCAGGCTATATTCGTAATATGAATTAAAATTGGCTTCTGAATAAGGAGCTAAGCCTGCTACAGAGGTTAAACGCTGGCTTACAGGAAACAGCAATACAAAGTGCTGATAAGCAAGAGATCTGTCCGTATAGTTTCCTGTCCCGGACTGGACAAAACGAATGCCGCCATTTCCCGCTGCCTCAAATTTTGTATACTTACGGGTTGGAATTCTGAGTACCATGCCTTCTCTTACTTCACCGGTAAATCTGTTGAGAGTCCGGATTTCATCTTCTGTAACCGAGTATGTCTTGGCAATCGAAATCATTGTTTCCCCGGCTGCCACAATATGAGACACAGAACGGGTTCTGGAAAGCATAGCCGGATTTATGAGATTAAGATATTCTATGTCAGATAATGCAACGCCCGTACCAGCCATACCGGAATTCCGCAAAGAGTTTAGCGGTTTCAATTCTCCGATGCCATATGAAGAGTAAGGATTGTTGCGCGAGTAATCTGTTTGTTGGGCCCGGCTGTTTAACACTACCAGCAATATGCCCGATAAAACTAAAAATAGCCTATGCTTTAGATACATTATATTCCAAAATAAAATTTAATCCAATCAAAACCAGTTCCGGAACTACAAAGATGTCAGCTTTTAGATTTCTATCAAAAAAAAAGCTGTCTCCTCCCGTAATAATTATTCTGCAATCGGGATAAACCAACCGGTAAAAATCAATCATTCCCTTAACTTCTGCAAGTATTCCGTTCAGCACGCCGCTTTTAATTGCTTCGCTTGTAGATTTACCTGTCAAAGCAACCGGATTTCTTTCATCCACAAGTGGTAAACGTGCTGTAAAGGCATTTAATGCCTTAAACCGCATATTTATTCCCGGACTGATACTGCCTCCTTCATAAATGGTATTGCTGCCAATAAAATCTGTTGTCAGACAGGTACCGGCATTAATTACTAGACAATTCTCGGCAGGATACAGCAAATATGCCCCTGCAACGCCTGCAATCCTGTCCGGTCCCAACGTTTCCGGCGTTTTATAATCAACTTTGAATGGCAGGGAAACGGAACTGTCAATACTTAATAAATGACCTTTACTCTTTAACCAGGAGAAATCTATTGAGGAAACTGATGATAAAACTATATACTCTGCCTCTGGTATCAGATCAGAAGTAAACCCGGCATTGGGTATTATTCTGACATCCTTCAGACTCCCGGAATCAAAATACCCGATTTTCGTGTTTGAATTACCAGAGTCGATTACTAAGTTCATTTTCAAAATTAATAAATACTTTTGCACGAAGCTTATCTTACTTATGAAATATCCCGAAAAAGTAGTAATCGGCCTGATGTCCGGAACCTCACTTGACGGCCTGGACATAGCCGCCTGCCTGTTCTCCCGTCAGAATGAACTGTGGAAATTCCAGCTTCTTAAAGCTGAGACTATAGAATATGATTCCTCTCTGAAAAATAAGCTTTCCAGCCTGATGACGGCAAACGCTCTCGAATATGTTCAAACGGACTTTGAATTTGGCTATTACATGGGAGATCAGGTGCGTAAATTTATAGATACCAACAAGCTACAGGCAGATCTGATTGCATCGCATGGACATACCATTTTTCATCAGCCGCAGCTTGGCTATACTTCACAAATCGGACAGGGCGCCTGTATTGCCGCTCGGACCGGGCTTCCGGTTGTATATGATTTCAGATCACTGGATGTTGCTCTCAACGGACAAGGAGCTCCATTGGTACCAATAGGGGATCAGCTCCTGTTCAGCGACTTTGATTATTGCTTAAATCTGGGGGGAATTGCCAATATTTCTTTTGACAATGCTTCCGGAGAGCGGATTGCCTTTGATATATGCCCTGTCAATATGGTACTTAATGAGCTGGCCGGTATCCTGAATAAGCCATATGACGAAAATGGTGCCGCAGCCGCTTCCGGCAAACTTCATTCAGAACTATTCCAAAAGCTGGAATCGCTTGATTTCTATTATCAGTCTGGTCCTAAATCCCTGGGCAGAGAATGGGTCGAGAAAACAGTGCTTCCGCTAATCCATCAATACGATATTCCTGTTCCGGACAAACTGCATACGTTTTGTCTGCACATTGCCGGACAAATTGCCAGAACCCTCAGTCCGGTGCCTGATAAAAACAGGAAGCTCCTGATAACCGGCGGAGGAGCGTTCAACACATTCCTGATTGATACGTTTCGCAAAATCTTTCCCGCTGAAATAAAACTACACATTCCGGACAAACCGGTAATTGCATACAAGGAAGCAATAATCTTTGCTTTTCTTGGTTACCTGCGCAGCCTGGGATTAACCAACTGTCTGTCTACCGTTACCGGTGCCGGCAGAAACAGTTGCAGCGGGGCAATGCTGTTGTAAAACACGTATTAAATGTCCTTTCACTTAATCAGATGATGTATATTAGCAGTAAAAATAGTTCCATATGAAAAAAATTTTACTTGCTTTAAGTTTTATGCTGCCTATGATTGGGCATGCTCAGTGTGACATAGACTTTAATTACTTTGTAAGTAATGACACACTCTCCATCTTCGGATTCAGTAATGACACATCATCTGCAACGGGGCAGTATAACTGGTATTTAAATTACAAGCCGGTAGGATCGGGGCAGCATGTAGTACTATACGATGTTCAACCTGGTTACTATAACATTTATTTACTAGGTGACAGCGAATGTAGTAAATCGAAAAATATTAAACTTGGCAACTTCCCATGCCAGGTTAACCAATTTACATATACCATCAATGACTTAACCGTAGACTTTGATTTCAACAACCTTAACATTGACTCATTATTCTTCATCTATTCCTGGGATTTTGGGGATGGTTCATCTGCAACCGGATGGTATGAATCCCATTCATATCAGGAACCAGGCTCCTATCTGGTAACATTGTATAAGGAAGGTCCCGACACCTGTTCCATAAGTCAGTATATTGAAGTCGGGCAACCCTCCTGCAATATTGATTTCGACTTTGCAATCTCAGGCAATACCGTTTCTTTCAATAGCCTTGTTCTCCCAGGCGATACATCTTCTTTCCGTTGGGTATTTGGTGACAGTTCTTCTATCGTATATGGCAGAAGCGCTTCTCACACATATTCAAGGCCAGGAAGCTATCAGGTGCTGCTAACACGAATTAGTCCTCAGGGAGAGTGCAGTATAGCCAAAACAATCACAATTGATAACTCCATTCAGTCAAGTCCTTTATCCGGAACCATAACATTCGACAGCTATGCTCCCATCGATGATAATATTATTTCCATATACTCAGTAGACGGGACCTTCCAGTTTGAGAGAAGTCTGACGTTGGACACTGGTCTCTTTTACATCAATCTGCCACATGGCAATTATCTGATATTAGTAACACCTCACACGGAATCTGTTTTTTTCAATAATGCAGCACCAACCTTCTATGGCAACACCACCGATTGGCAAACTGCTTCCATTCTCCAGCACAACGGGAACCAAACAATCAGCATAAAACTACAGGCTGCACCAGAATTAAACATTCCTGATCCTGTCTGGCTGAGCGGAAGTGACCTGATTGAAGGGTATATATATGAAAGCAATCCGAATGAAAGAAAACTCGCCAATACGGGCTTTGAAAATGTAATGGTTACATTGTACAACGAGCTTGGCCAGAAACTTTCAGTTACTTTTACCGACAGTGATGGAAAATATGCCTTCTCCAATCTGATTGCCGGTACATATACGCTACAGATCACCTATCCCGGCAATAATGAAACAATCACACTGGATGTAACACTCGATGGAGATGCCGAAACTCTGGAAGACATTGCACCGCTAAACTGGGCAAAAGAATACATCATATTATCTGCTTCTTCTGAATACAGGACCATTGATATCAGTCTTATTCCTAATCCTGTTGTCGAGATCTTAAAAATAAAGGGGCCTGCTGTCAGCTTTAACTATGAAATAATAAGCGCAACCGGAACCACTGTTAGCAAGGGAACAGCAAACTCAGAAGCAACTGTCAATATGATCAATATGCCAGAAGGTGTCTATCTTGTAAGAATATATTCCAGTCAGGGAAGTATAGTAAAACAAGTTGTAAAGAGATAGTTTCTGATCATCCTTTCCAAAAGACTTCTTACACAAAAATGCAAAGGGGAAATCGAATGAACTTCCCCTTTGTTATTCTAGAATGTTATATAATCACTCTCTGTATTACACTTTTCGGATAATGATAATACAGATAAAAGAAACGGGGGTATAATGATGTATTATACCCCCGTTTCTTTTATCTGAATCCGATTTTTTTTATTGGACAATATCAATGATGATCCCGTTTCTTTTTCAAGCGGATTCTGGTTTTATTTTCCTGCCCGTTGATCAGTCTCTTTATATTCTTCTGATGTGTGATAACAACCACACTGGCCAGAGCAAATGCAAAGACGATGGTAAGCGGTTCATCGGGCTTAAATCTGGGCATAAGAAATGCCATCGGGAAAGCCAGCGCTGCAAGCATGGAGCCAAGCGAAACGTATTTTGAGACCACCAGCACAATAAAGAAAACACCTATACAAATCAGCGCTATAGTCAAATTAATAGCCAGGATCATACCTAATAAGGTAGCGACTCCTTTGCCCCCCCTGAAATTGGCATACACCGGAAATATATGTCCCAGAGCTGCCGCAAGCCCGAAGAGAAGCATCCATAACTCCAGCTTATCAGCTGAGATAGTTCCCATTTCAAGAAGAACCTTTGAAAGACTGGTGGCGATAAATCCCTTAAGAAGGTCAACAATCATTACTATGACTCCGGCCTTCTTACCCAACGTTCGTAAGGTATTCGTAGCGCCGGCATTACCGCTGCCATAGTTTCGTATGTCAATTCCATGAACTGCTTTGCCATACCATACTGCTGTTGGAACAGACCCAACCAGGTAGGCCACACATAAACCGATGATAATAAAAATAATATCCATTTATCAATTAAAACACTAATACTGACGAAACAGTTTGTCCGGCAATTTAAACAAAATGTAAACGAACAATAAACTTTTAAATAGTTATTACGAATTAATTCCCTCTCAGGTTTTATTTAAGCAGATTCCTGAGTCGCTCCTGCTCCTGCTGCAATCGACGCTTTTCCTCAATACTATGCTCTTTCTTTCCGCGATTCAGCTCAGGCTCCTCAATTACCTTGCCTTGTTTCTTCCGAACCGGCTGGTTGCCTTCCTCATCGTATTCATCATAGTCTTCTTCTATATACTCAGGCTCTTCCTCCTCCGGAATATCAAGCTCCATAACAGGTTCATCTGAAGTCCTGGGAACTCTGTCCGGAACATATCCTGCCTCAGCTCCCAGATACTTTTGTCTGAAATCTGCCAGAAAGTTTGATTTTTCCATAAAGTCAGCTTCGACAAAAAACAGCTTAGTCCGGTCAGCCTGTTCGCCTTTCGAGCGTTTGGCAATTACTGCATTCACCTCATCACTGGCAGTAGTAACTGCGACACGATTATCATCGTACGTAAAGAAATACCAGTTATTAGGTGTCGGTTCCAGCAACAGATTAACGACATCTCCATTAAGTGTTTTACGAATTTCCACGTATCCGGTCATTACTCTGTCAATTTCCGTTGTATTTATATTCGCAACCTTCACCGGGCCATGGCTATAAAAGGCTTTATGGGTATTAGACCATTTCAGATTCACATCAGCCAGAACAATTCCTTCAGAAAATACTCCGGATATCTGATACAATGGTAGCGCCAGACCGGCTGATTTACTGAGATAGTTTTTATATTCCTTATCCCCTATAAGATCCAGCACCTTTCTGTTCTTTTTCATTTCCATAGTATGCAGCACAACAGGATCCTGTATCGTTTCTGAGGCATCCGGCGGTAAAATATCCGCCACAATCCGAAGATTATCTGCCAGAGCCACCGGAATGGTTTTATGCATGGCAAACTTGAATACCATCATATTGTTGAAAGAGTAAAAGCTCGAATCGATCTCGGCGGAACCGCTTCCCGAAGCAAGAAGAGTAAGCCCTTTGTTTTCTTCGATATAATTAAACCGGCCACTGAATTCCACCGTTGAATTATTATCATCATATATAAAAAGATTACCGGCTACCGTAGCCGGGTCCTGAAGCTTTTTCTCCGAAGCAATCTTAAAGATTGAGGAATCGGGGTGAGAGCTAAACTTCAGAATCCCTTTGGTAGAAAACACATCAAAATCTTCCAGGGCATCTTTTTCCGAGATAAAGGTCGTATAAAGGTCTGTTTTATTGTTGATGCTCAAACCTGTTGTGAGGAGATTACCATTATCCGCCTTCGGATCCTCCAATACAATCCGGACATTGGTATTATCTCCTTCATTCTTATACTGCAGCCACTGAGAATAACTAAGCGCTCCTTTCAGGTCAAGTTTCACAAATCCATCAAACAATAACTCAGGCAAATCGGAATGCATCGTTACTTTACCTTTGTATAGTATTTTCTTTGCAATTTCAATAGAGTCTTCCGGATAAATTAGTCCGACTGCCACGGTTCTTTTTTTATCAGTCACCGTATTGAGCACCTCTGGCTGTGCCGGCTCCTGGAGATATTGTGTCGGAACCGGTTCGCTTTCATCCGGATCTCCTTTCGAGGAAGACTTTTTACCCTTTTTATCTTTCGTGGTAGTTTTGCTCTTTTTCTTTTTTGCAGCTGCTTCCTGTTCCTGTGCTATTTTTTCATTGGCCAGGTCCTCCAAGGCTGTTTCACTTTCCTGATTAGCAACAAGAAGTGCCTGAATATCTTCTTCGGAATCTTCCGGATTACCCTTTCCCTTCTTTTTATTATGCTTCTCCTCAGCAGCTTTATTCATCGCTGCATAATTTTTAAACAGGAATGAGTAATTGTCCCCGCTTGCATTCGTATAAGAATAGGTAGCAGTACCTTTAAGCCGGTACCGGCCTTTCACCTCAAATGTTCCGTCATACAACTGATGGTATGCATTGACCGTATCAAACTCTGCCTTCACATTATGGAGTGTCTCCATCAGCGCATTCTCATATATTACAACCTTGTTATTCTCCGGAAATAATCTTCCGTCAATTACATTGATATGAGGCACGCCTTCTATATTGAGAGATAGCGTCTTCATATCATAGATTCCTGCCTTTGCATTAAAGGCAAGCGAATCCTGGTGCGGATGCGTAGAGTAAAAATAGGAATTGGAAATATCGTTGCCTTCGGTATTCATTATTACCCGTTCCTCATTGAGATACCAGACCCCCTTCTCAATAGAAGTTCTGTACTTCAGATAAGGGAATTCCGTACTCGCAAATCCGGCCACTTCCGGACCAAACGTTGCAATATCTTTTTCAAGATCAAATGTCAGCTGACAGTCTGTGCTCCGGATCGCCGGTTTGGCAGGGATCTCTGAACGAACGGTAAAGGTGGCATGACGCCCCTCAAATCGTCTTTGCTCAAAATGAAACAGGGTAGACACAGACACAGAGCCCCTGGTTTCCAAAACTCCGGTTCCCAGCATACCCCTTTCTGTGATAATCGCCGTTCCGTTAAGAGTAGCAGAATTATCATATAACTGGAAAGGATCCTTCATATTGGTAATTTCCATACTGTCCTTTCGGGGTTTCCAGTTCATCTCGTATTCTCCGACCGTTAACAGAGGAAATGTCACACTTTTGGGTAAATCCTTGTTCGTACCTGCCCTGGTGTCAGAATTAGTTCCTATCGTCAGGACCGAATCAACAAAAAAATGAAACTGAGGTGAATAACAGATAGTATTCAGATATTCAATCCGGCCATTTCCGGTGAGACCACGATTGTCCATCGTGATTTTGTTAAAATAACGTCCTTTTCCTTCATACAGCTGAAATCCTTCCGATGGAACAGCATATTCAAAACCCATTGAGAAATCAGGCATAACCACCAGCTTCGTCTTAAATACCGGGAATATACCTGCTGATTCAAATTCCCCATCAAATCCGATAGACTGGGGGTCATTGCTGGCAAGACTGTCTACTGTAAAAGGCGGAATCTTGAACCGGATGGTCGTATCATATACTCCTCCTGCAATCTCCTGCTTGTCAAAAAATACAGACGCTCCCGAATTGGCGCTGAAAATGGGATACTCGGGATAGTTTACCCGACCTGACTTATTATCCGGCTTGTTAAGATATAGTGTTCCGGAGGAATAACGAAGCTCATTACCAAGAATACGGGCTTTTTTATCTCCTGTTCTTCCTCCTTTTTCCTTGGGGTCAATAGCCGCCAGCCTGATCTTATCAATTTCCGGCATATGAACCAGAAAACTATCGTAGTTAAATTCAAAGTTTTTACCAATAAACTGGAAATTGGCAGTATTAATCCGCCCGTCAAATGTAAATCCGCGATCGCCTTTTATAATCAGCGTTTTACTTTCCGGTATGATAAATATATTGAGAGAATCCATGATTCTCACCTTGTCCACACCTCTTACGGTCAAATCTTTGGAGTCAAGATCAAGAGTCGCATTATTTCCTCCCGGTTCTAATGACTCAAAAGACAGGTTGTCATAGTCTTTCTGGTCCCTTCGGGCTTTAACATAATGCACTGCCTTATCTCTTATGATAATTTCTCCGGATCTGGGCTTATAATCAATAAACCCCTGACGCATCAGGCTTGTCATTGCTCCCCGCAGCGTATTTTCTTCAATTTTAAAAGTCGTAGCTAAATCATGGATTGTAAACGGCTCATATTCTTCACTCTTTCTTTTCGTCTTCTGCCCTTCGGCATATCCGATGATCATTTGCAAGGGGTGAAATCTGTAAACCCCTTGTAGCCTGGAATATTTATTTCCCTCAAAAAACTCATTCGACTCAAACTTTCCGGTAAGCTCATTGGCTGCATTCGTAATAGAAAACTTAATATTTGGTGTTTCTATATTCCAGATCAAAGCATCCACTGTAATTTCCATCCGATGGTATGTATCTATAAAAGGTGTATACCTGTATCCGGATGTTTTGGTCAGTCTCAGAGTAGAGTTATTCTTGGTATATTGTAATACGGCTCCAGGGTGATAAATCGAATCATTGGCACCCTGATAAATTACAATAGAAGCAATATTTCCATAAATAACGGAATCGGAAAGCTCAAAGCGATTCGCTACTGCTTTGATTTTGACTTCTCCGTTACGCTTAATCAAAATCCTCGCCCGCCCTTCATCAAGCGAGGAGCTATATATTTTACGTCCTTCAAGAGCTAATCCGCCATAGTACTCAATATTCTCTCCGACTCCCTTGAGAGGAATATTGCTGGCAAATGACTTGAATCTGGGATATTGGGCATCCTCCAGCCTGAATTTCTTTTTGCTCTGAAATTCAAAAACTCCCTCTACCAGAGAATCAGTCTTTTCCGGATAATGTAATACAACCTGTTCGGCACTGAATTTAGGACTTTTGACATTAAAATTATATTCCTGCAATTCGACAAAGATTTCTCCCGGAGCCGCTCCGGCCGTTGTCCAGTCAACTGTCCCTCCGTTGCCTACGAAAACACCATCTTTCAGCATCAGTGATCCTTTCGTTTTTTTAATAACTGCACTATCATGTGCAGACACAATAGAAAGATCACATTCCTCAAGCTCTATAACTGCTCCGTGTATAACAGGCTGGGGAGTTGCCGAATAACCATAACTCAATAATTCGGCAGTATGATTTTGCTGGGATTCAAAACTGTTGCTGTTTCCGGAAGACTCCGAGCTACCCAAGTCGTCAGAGTCCCAGTCATCCCAGCCACCGGACCATTCATCCTGCACCTTTTCCTGATTATCCCAATCATCAAAATAGTTATCCTCACCAGATGAATCGCCTTCCAGTGCCTTATCATATATATCTATCGGTGATGCCTCAGGTTGAGCGTCAATAAATTTAAACTTAAAAGAAGCTGTCTGGACATGCAGCTGATTATAGGTTGATGAATAAAAACGACTTTGTTCAAGAAAAAGGGCAGTTGTATAAAAAAACTCGTTTCTGTCCTTGGGATCATAATTCTTTAAAACCTTCTCGGTCACCAATAAGATTGAATCTATATCGGCACTGCCCATTTGATGTTTTTGTACACTACTGGCAAGAGCAGCATAAAAATCAGTGAAGTTTGTGCTTGCACGCAAACGCATACGGGACATGTCCTGACTGATACGAATGATACTTTTTCTCGAGTTTTCGCTAAAGCTTCCTGGCCATACGGACGAAAAGTCATTGAAAGCCCGGACTGAACGCTCACTTTTGGTGTTGGTCATCATCTGACCAACGACCTGAATAAAGCCCTGCGGATCATCCGGAAAAACATATTGCGCATTTACTTTTGCAACAAAAAGCATCAAGCAGACCAATAAAAGATTCTTATAGTTTACCATAGAGAAAATCTTATAATTTCGAGAAAACCAGGCAAGCCCAGTTGTTCTTGTAGGATTCCTTTTCGAGTTTCAGTTTATAGCTCCCGGCTTTTACGGAAATATCCTCCTGATCGATTTTATAAAATCCACTCAAAAGTAACATTCCGCCTTTTTTTAATTTTCCTGCGTAATGCGGCATCTCCTCCAGCAACACATTCTTATTGATATTTGCCAGAAGAATATCGTACTGCTCTCTCAGATCCAGCGTTTCAATAGTGCCCTGTTTTACGGATATAGTACTACAGTTATTTAACTGTACATTCTCTTCCATATTGTTAAATGCCCAGTCTTCGATATCAAAAGCATCCACAGAATATGCACCAAGCTTTTCAGCCAGAATTGCCAATATTCCCGTTCCGCTGCCAGCATCCATTATTACCTTATCCTTATGATCAATGTTTAACTGATTCTCAATCATCAGAGAAGTTGTTTCATGATGTCCTGTGCCAAACGACATTTTAGGATTTATAACAATCTCAAGGGGATAGTCCGGATCCTGTTCATGAAATGAAGCTCTGATCATACAGCAATTCGCTATCCGAACCGGATCAAAATTCTTTTCCCATTCTTCATTCCAGTTTTTATCTTCCAGGTCTTCAAATGTATATCCGACCGGAATTAATTCTTTGTACTTGAGGACCAGATCCTGCAGACACCCCTCATCGAAATACTCCTTTACCACATATGCATCGAGCTGATCGCCTTCTGCAGCAAAGGAGTCATAATGGAATTCATTAAGTTCGGCTATAAGAATATCCGCAAAATCTTCAGGAACCGAGAAGGTAACCTTGATATATTTCATCTGCGGCAGATTTGTTTAGAAATTAGAACGATTTTGCAATATCGATAAAGTCACGGGATTTTAATGAAGCGCCTCCGATAAGCCCTCCATCCACATCCGGACATGCAAAAAGCTCCTGAGCATTATCCGGCTTACAGCTTCCGCCATACAGAATAGAAGTTTCATCAGCAACAGCCTGTCCATAGTTGCTTGCCAGATGTTTTCTTATTTCAGCATGCATTTCCTGAGCCTGAGCCGAGGACGCAGTTACTCCGGTTCCAATCGCCCAGATTGGCTCATAGGCAATCACAATTTTTTTGAAATCTTCCTCTGAAAGGTGAAAAAGACTCTCTGTTAGCTGCTGCTTAACAAAATCAATATGAATGCCCTTTTCTCTCTGTGGAAGGGTTTCTCCGCAGCAAAAAATCGGAACAATATTATTTTTAAGAGCTATATTCACTTTCTCAGCCAGTTGTGCATTCGTTTCATTAAAATACTCCCTGCGCTCGCTATGACCCAGGATCACATACTGAATTCCGATATCAGCAAGCATAGGTGCAGATATCTCACCTGTATAGGCTCCGGCCTCCTTCGTATGACAATTCTGCGCTCCCACTCCTACATTGCTGCCTTCTGTCAGCTTACTGACTGAGGTCAGATATACATAAGGAGTGCATAGTATCAGCTTTACATCAGAGCTGACCTCTGATCCTGCCATGTTAACTACTTCAGAAGCCAGAGCCTTACCTTCCTCCAGGGTTTTATTCATTTTCCAGTTCCCTGCAACAATCTTTTTTCTCATTTTTTTATAAAAAATTTAAAATTAAATAGTATGAATTGGACAAATATAAGATTTTTCCTTCGGAATATCAGGATATAAAAAAATACTAGTTGACTGCAAAGTTAAGTAATTTATTTACTTCATTATGTATAATAAAGTATCCAAAATATAAGAAAACAAGAAGAGCAGCCCTAAACTACTCCTTTGTTTCGATGTCACTGCACAAGCCCGGCTGATTCAGCTTTCGTTTATCGCAAGATAAATATCTTCTGAAATCAGTCTCTTGTAATGCTGATAACGACTTAATACTTCTTCTACATAACGAACGGGCTCTTCACCCCGGCAATAGCCAAACCTCACCACCGGATCCCGGTGATAGGCAGGATTGGCCTTGAGTAAAAGAAAAACGGAGACATCTTCCCAGCTATCCGGATTTTTATCGTATTTGGCAGCCAGCCGGCGCGCATCAGCCACATGTTCCTGTCCTGCGTTGTAGCTGGCAAGTATAAACTTGATTCGTTCATCCGGATCGGTAATCTTGTCTTTCCAGTACTTATCCAGCCAGGTAAGATAAGCTACTCCCCCCCGTATGCTCTGCAAAGGATTCTGAGTATCCGCAACTCCGAAAGCTGCCGCGGTACCCGGCATCAGCTGCATCAGCCCCGATGCGCCTGCCCAGGACAAAGCCATTGGATTAAAGCGGGATTCCTGATAAATCAGAGACGTAACCAATCGCCAGTCCCAGCCGGTTCTTTTGGATTCTCTGATGATGATAGCATCGTACGGAGAAACAGATGATCCACAAGTTGATTTTCTCGAGCAGTTAACCATCTGACGGACCACTTTCGAATTACCATAGTATTTATGGTACAGAACATGCCATTGTGGTTTTTGCTGTATCTCCTCAAGCCATTGGTTAATCGCATCCAGCAGAACCGGAGAACCGGCACGTACAGCCCAGGCTATATACTGATTAAAGCCTACAGGTGTCTCGATATCAATATCCGGATACCAGGTCTTGATATGGCGGGCAGCTCTTTCATCTGCTATAGTATAATCAATTTCTCCTCGTGCTACCATTTGTATCAGCTCTTCAGTTTCAACATCTCCTCCTGATTCACGGACAAGCAATTGCATGCCTGTCTCGGTTATCAGGTTCTCAAGTCTTCTGGAGTATGGCGAGTTCCGGCGGACATGAATTTCTTTCTCCTGCAAATCCAGCAGATTCCTGACAGGTTTTATACGCTGCCCCGCAAAGCTTCTCTGTACCAGAACCTGGCGAGTAGTCGCATAGGGACGCGTAAACCTGATTCGTTCATTCTGCTCCCCTGTCATGATAAGGTTATCCGCCACAATATCACCTTCTCCTCTGTCAAGCATATCATATACAGTTTCCATATCCCTGACAAGCACAATCTCCAACCGGACTCCCAGATACCTTGCCAGAAGCTCCATAAGCTCATATTCATAACCCATCGGGGTACCTTTGTACATGAAATAGCTTGTATAGCTATAGCCCGTAAGTGCCACAAGCCTGCCACGCTCCCGGATTTGTTCCAGATCAATTGCTACCTGAGGAGCAAGCAGTATTGTATCAGGACTTTCAGCCAGCGAATGTATGAATGTAGAATCGGCTGCTGTCAGTTGTATATTTCCCGGTTGCCTGCAAGACACAAAAAAAATGAAGCCGATAAGAGCAATCAGTACTTTTTGCTCAATTGATCCCCCAATTTTCATCATCTCCATATCCAATTGAATTTAAAAGTCATCACTTTGGCAGAGATCAGCTGATTCCCCCAAAGCTTATAAGACTAACCACCGGATAAAAAGAAATGTTGAAAGGCGTTGGACGTTTTGAGTTTTACGTAGTACGTACAACGTTTTAAATTTTACGTATTACACACTACCTCCAACCCACCATGTACAACGTACTACATACTACGTACAATACTCTGACGTTTAGCGAAATAATTAACCCAGGCCAGAAAAAATACGATGATAAAGACGTATACCACATAATTGAAAATATCGTGAATGGTATGCGTCATACTGTTATTGTAGTGGTTGGTAAGCACAATGGCAATGATTCGGATATTATTCATCAAAAAGATGATCGCGACACCTGTAAAAATTCCGCCAAGTTTCCACCAATATGCTTTAGTGACATGTATCGGATAGGCGACAATGAGAGCAATCAGAGCGATCCAGAGTTCAACCGCAAGACAGGGATATTCCACCCGCACTCCACTGGCTCCTTTGATCAGCAAAAGCTTACCACTGGTAATGGTCTCATAACCGATTAACCCGAGAATAAAAGCAGAAAGGTGTGTATGCACTCTGGTAATAAGCATTACCAGATTATAATCGCCGAAAAAGCCACTCAGATCATAGCGACCATTGGGATCAGCCAAACCAACATAGCCCAGATAGAGATATTTGAGAGCAAAATAAAGAACCACTACCGATATTATAAATATCAGCAGTGGTTTATATTTTCTTAGCATAGACCAATCAACCTTACGAAAAGATAATTAGTTCATCAACTGACGTATAATCTTTCTACCTCCCAAGAGAAGTCCACTTGCAAGAACCAGCAAAACGCCACCATCAATAGGAATTGCCTCAGGGGGACTCCAACCACCAGGCCCTCCACCTGGTCCAGGATCTTCATCTGATTGGATTGAATTCATTTCAACAAATCCCAAATTTCGGTCAGATTTACCAAAGCCACCAGTTGAGTTCATGCCATCTCCTGGCCCGGCAATAACCAGAAACTGGGCAAATAAACTGAACGCTACTAACAAAAAAGCTTTTCTAATATGATACATCGCTTTTATATTCTTTACAATTTAATAGATCACTACCCGTTCGGAGCGGATTTTTTCTCCTGCAACTATATTTACAATATATACTCCGGGAGTAGTTCCAACTTTAAAGCTAAAAGTCTTATTGTGTAGATCAACTTTATTATATTCAGCAATCATACGACCAGCTACATCATACAACCTGACATCAGCAGCCTCTTCAATATCTGCCCCTGTCAGCGTCACATCCCGTCCTTTGGAAAATACTCTTACAAAACCTGAATTAACGCCTTCTATAGCCGTAATCACAGCATTTTCAAAATGTAATGTAAAACGGCCTGATCGTTCCTCCAGATTAGTTGAAAAAGTATAGGATTGATCAATACCGATCGGATGCATTACATTCAGCACCTTGTCTTCTAAGTAAATTTCATATGGCAAGTCATATGTATATTCCTCAGAGAGAGTAATTGTATATGTTCCTGCAACTTTAGGTTCAAATGCCAACAACATAGAGTACTTGGCAAACATATCAGGCACACTATTAATAGAGTAATTGACACCATCCTTATAGGAGAAGAAAGAAGGAACAGAGCCTCCATTTCTGAACTTATAAGCATCCATATCCGGATCAAAGCCAACAGTCGCATCACTACTCAAACGCACATATGTGGCATCAGAATATTGACCATTACTTACGTTCAACTTCAGCACATTTGTCGGCTGCACCTTTCTTCTGAGAATATTTGAACTCCCAAGTCCGGCTTCTTTGCTAAATGTAAACGTATTATTGATCGGTGTATTACCAGGATTGGGTAAATAAACCATCACACCCTGCATGGGGCCAAGTTCGTTATAATTTCCTGCCGGCACTCCGGCTATGTATGGCTGAAAATAATCTCCCATCTGATAATAAACCCCCGGATAAATAGCGGTATTTCCGGACACCTCCAGCAACTCGTCCCAATCCACATCAAACGCAAATGGATTACCAATAAGGTTCCATCCGGTATAGCCAGCAGCAAATTGTCCATTGACAGGCGTAGAAACAACCGGCACACTTACTGTAGCTCTAGTGTTGTTATAAGCTCCGGACACACGTATTATCGGATTGGATGAATTAGTTTCCGCCGAGTGACAAGCATAAGCCTTTCCATCAGCAGCAAGCACTGTCGCATCGGATAATGGTATAAGATAATGAGGTGCATCCTTGTCATCGTATCTAAATACATATTCAAAACCCGCTGATTTCAAATCCGATACAGATGCTCCTACAGGCAACGACACTGCCGTATATCCTTTTTTGGAAGCCGACTTTATAAGGGTGAGATTCCCATTCAAACCACCGTTACCTTCTGGATTTATATATCCTGTATTTAAGTCCAGAGTCAAGGTACCATTAATTGAAGAGATGCTGCCAGTTTGCAGATAAAGCTCATGATTAATCGTATCCTGACCATCAAAGTTTACTCCGCCAACAATAGTTACATCCCAAAACTGTCCTACACCTGATGTACCGCGAGAAGCACCAGGCTGAGCAAAAACCACCCGACCCTCATTATGTACAAAGCTTCCCCCCGGATTAACGGTCAGGCCTCCTGAAACAGTCAGTGTCTGCGGAGCCGAAAAATCAACACCGGAATCTATAATAAGGTTGTGGAAATTATTTGCCCCGGTTCCGAGAAGTGCTGTAGCATTACCAGCCAAACGGACTGTACTGGTCTGTCCGTTAAAAGTTCCGTTATTAGTCCAGCTGTTTGTTACCGTTATTTCAGGAGATGAACCATTTCCATTAAGAATTCCATTCGCATTGATCGTTATATCCTCTACAGTAATAGATTTATCCATAGCAGTCCCCAGAGTATTACTGAAACTAAGCTTAGGACAACTTGAAATTGTAGGGAACCATTGGAAACCCGCAAACTGACCGGCTGTATTTCCATAATATTCAATTTCCGAATCAGGGCCAAAGCTAATAGTACCCAAGGGTTTAAAACCACCTAAGCCATCAACATGTTCAGTTACCAGTTTACCATCAAGAACCAGATTGGTTCCCGTCTCTACAGAAATAGTAGATCCACCCGACAAATGAAAACTCGCCTCATTGTCAACAACAATATTCCGGCTAACCTTGATCTGTCTTCCGGAATTATTAAATATTCCCTTTTTAACTATCAGGTCCCCACTTACAAAACCAATCTCTCCACCTGAGTTTCCAATTATCGTTACATAATTACCATCTACAATTAAATTAGGATACTTTATACCAGTTCCATGGGCCATATATATTTGCTGAGGAGCAGAACTGTTAAGAGTTACCGTAGCATCTTCACCAGCATCAAGAAATCCCCTGTTATTAGGTAGATTCATACTACCATTCAATTCCAATTGAGCTTCTCCAATTAAGCGAATGCCTGCAAATGTATTATTCGTAGCAGTTATGATAAGATCACCTCCAATAATCAATTTTGAACCTGTACCTGTACCAGAAAAAGAGCCGACATAAATATCTTTTATCCCACTTGTAAATGGCGGTGTAGGTAATGCCCCACCACTATAAATGCGGCATTCTCCCAATATATTCAACTCCACTCCATCCTCAATGAGGACTCCTGCTAAATTAGCACCATTTGAAGTTCCAACGGAAAGTGACAAAAGCTCTGCATTAGCTGTTACAGTTACAAAATCTGAATTCGCTATAATAACATCATCATCTGCGTCTGGCACCCCATCATCATCAGATCCAGAAACAACCCAGCTAGCGGGATTACTCCATACCCCAAAAGAACCATTACTGGTAAAAGTTGCCGCCTGTGAATAGTCCGTTAAAAAACCCAATATAGGGATAAGACATAAAACCTGTATATATTTTCTCATGATTAGTTGATAAGCGGTATTTGAATTATATCTGGCATAGATTTGCCAGTTTTGCATATTTTTTATAATGGACTTATAAAGTTAGTTATGATAAATCAGATTTACAAAGACAGAAGTTTCATAGTTTCAACTCTCCGACAAGTCAGCATATTGGGGTTAGTATTGCCAATTTTCGCCTCAAAAATACGCACAGTTAAGGTAAACAAGCCCCGTTATTCGATGAACAGCTAAAATATCTTCATCAGACAATATCTTGCCACGTCAAGATTAAAATACTTTATATCTCAGTAACAGATAAATGCATCTCAACAAGCCAGAAAATAGTAAAGGGTAAAACATACCTTCTGCATGTCCGGTTAAAATTTAATAAGGATCATGTCTGAATGCTATTTGTAAAAATTCTGCTATGTACAATTTTAAGTTTCGGGGTTTTAAAAGCTTCATCGCAATCAGATGTCTTTACGGCACCTGTTACAGATGAACAGACGGGAATGTACTCGTACATGGCCGGCATCTATTTTATACGAAAAAAGGAATACCCAAAAGCATGTCTTGCCTTTGATGAGGCCGAGAAACAGCTCCCCGATCCGTTAAAGCTTTATTATCTCCGAGGTATTGCATACAGCAGACAAGATATGCATCAGAAAGCTATCGAGGACTTTTATCGGGACCATTTCCTCGTACCTGGCAGAGCATCTTATACAACGGCACAATCTTTTGCCGCCCTCCAGGCAGTAAGCTCTTCACTGAAATGGCTGGATACAGCCCGATCTTATCAGATACGGTATAGCCGGAAATCGATTCTTGATGATCCCTATTTTCAAAAAATACGCTCCAGCCGAAAATTGCGGAAAAAGCTTAGGCATTATACATTTTTTCTGACTGAACGCTATGTACGCATAGCCAGAAAACGAGTAAAGGAAAAAGATCATGCCGGTGCACTGGAGTATCTTGATAAGGCACTTACCATCCAGCCGGGAATACCGGAATGGTATCAGATGAAAGCCCGCATCTACCGACAGCTTGGTGAATATTCCAAAGAAAGAGAGTGTTATTTTGAAGAAGCTTCTTTTCGGCCTTTTGATAAAGCTGAGGTGTACGAAGATATCGCTTTCTCTTACTTTGCTCAGGGTGATCCTCAAAACGCTGTTATCTGGCTCCATCAGACAATCATGGAGGACTCTTCTTTCATTGCCAGGCAACTTGATATTGCAGAGATTTATGTAGCATCAGGAGAAGTTGACAAAGCAACCGAAATTCTTGATGATTATCTGAAAAAAGTCCCCATGGACCATTATGCTTATTTTCTTCAGGCATTGCTGCTGACAGACATGAACCGGAAACGTCTGCTGGCAGAAACAGCCATACAGCTTTGCAGACAACAGAATGAAGACATTCCCAATGAATATGTCAACTTGCATAATAAACTGAAATAAATAGGATTAGCTTCACTATATGCTGATTTTCAGTTGTCTTTAACTGTTAAAAGAAAAAGTTTAATGCTTAAGGCTCAAAGAACCCGATATGGTTGTCAGAACAAACCAGTACACTCCATTTTTCTGCTAATAGACAGCTTCATCAAGCCTGGAGCTGCGCTTGCTACCCTTGCAGACAATTCTCTTTTTGCTCCAGAATCCCTATATTCACGATGAACTAATCCGTATCCAAAATTGAAAGCTCAGATATTACGCAAGGCATCTATACCTGAAATTGAATCTGCTTCGGGAATGGAAGTAATCAGAGGCATGATTTATATTGTAGCTAATAATTCGACTGAATTGATATGTCTTGATCCTTATCTGAATATCAAATACCGGCTCGCTCTGACAAATGAAACGAACCTGCCTGAACAACCTGGTAATGAACTGACTGCCATGTGCAGTTTTGAGATCAACAATTTCTCTCATTTACTTATACTGCCTCCGGGTAGCATTTCCGGTGCGGATAAAGCCTGCCTGATAAAATTACCAACTCCATACAACCGCAAGCATCTGGTCAGGAAGAGAGAGCTGGAAGAATTTTATAATCTACTGCGTCTCAATGATTCAATAACATCTACCCGGGAGTTGTCCATAAGATGTGTCACTGCCGGCAATGATTTTATTGCCCTGTTCAATCCGGGACAGAGTCATAATTCAGTGATGTATTTCTATAAAGAAGAATTTATTGAGTTTATTCAGGGAGATACGGAGTCTGTACCATTCCCGCTGGCAATGACCTTTGAACTTCCCAGGCAACTAAGCCCTTCCGGGATCTCAGTCTTTGACGATAAACTATTCTGGTCTGCTTTTCATACCCGGCAACATGCCTCCTTCGATCAAAGCTGTATAGGCTGGAAGCCTTTACGTAGTTTTGAGCGTATCCGTGGTATGATGAGCATTCCGGTTGAGGAAGAAAGTCATCTGTGTCAGCCGGAAGGCCCCGACGCGGGGCCATATATGGGGCATATCAGCTCAATATGTGTGACAGGTCAGCCGGAAGCCAATGTTTATTCTGCCCTGGCTCTGGGCAGACATAGCTCTGGCAAAACAGAGCTTTTACTTATGGATGTTTATATTTATTAAGCAACTCGCAAAATGATTTATACGCATATTTTTTGTCAGGTCCTCAATCCTGCTTAGATTTATAGGCTTTATTCGATACCCGATATGAAAATTCATTTTTTCCAACATGTACCTTTTGAGGGTTTAGGTATTTTCGAAGACTGGGCAAAAAAGCCGGGAAATAGTCTCACAAGTACACGATTTTACGAAGACCAGAAACTTCCTTTTGTTGACATATGCGATTTGCTGATAGTGATGGGTGGCCCGATGAGCATACACGAGGAATCAGCTCATCCATGGCTGGTAAAAGAGAAGAAGTTTATAGAGCAGGCCCTGAGTCGCGGGAAAAAAGTACTGGGAATATGTCTCGGGGCCCAGTTACTGGCTGACGTACTGGGTGCAAGGATATACAAAAATGCTGAAAAGGAAATAGGATGGTTTCCCGTTCAGATTCAACCCGAAGCTGCTAACCTCCCGCTTCTTAAAGGATTCAGACAAGAAGAAACTGTTTTTCACTGGCATGGCGAGACATTTGATCTGCCTGCCGGAGCAATATCACTGTTCAGAAGCAAGGCTTGCACCCAACAGGGATTTCTGTCCGGACAGCAGGCACTGGGACTTCAGTTTCACCCGGAAATCACTGTTGCCGGTATTCAGGCGCTTATAGAAAACTGTGGTCAGGAGTTGTCTGAACAGGGAACATTCATCCAGCCGGAAGATGCTTTACATGCACACCAGAACATAAAAAACGGCCATCATCTAGCGCTGGAACTTATTACCCGATTCATTTCTTTATGAAAAAGCTAAAAACCGGTAAGCTTACCCCTCTGGCACTTTTGGTAGCCCTGATTCTTGTTGCCTATGAATTTTACCAGGAATACAGCCATAAAGAGCTGAATGCAAAAGTGGTCAATGTCAGCGACGGTGACACGTTCAGAGCTATTATCGATGGAGAGACTCAGCGTGTACGGCTTAGTGATATTGACTGCCCGGAAAAAAACCAGCCTTATGGCAACAAAGCCAAATTATTTACCAGTGAACGTATTAAAGGACGGCATGTCTATGTACGGATAGACGGCAAAGACAGGTACGGCAGAATACTGGGAACGGTTTTCTTGGAGGATGGCACCAATCTGAATGAAGAACTTGTAAAAAAGGGGCTGGCCTGGTATTACAAAGACTATTCGTCTAATCAGCAATTTGCTGATTTTGAGAAACAGGCCAGAATGAGTGGCAAAGGTCTATGGTCTCAGAAAAAGCCCGTAGCCCCCTGGACTTATCGCAAAAATAAACGAAAGGCACAACCTGCCGCTGCCTGATTCAGAAAACCAGCTTAACTGTCTGAAAAACGGCAAGTCCCATAAAAAGTATTCCGATCGCCTTATCCATATTATACCTTGTCAGATTAAACTGCTTGTCCAGCTTATTTCCTCCAAGCACCACCAGAGTCAGCAAAAGACTTGTGCCGCAAATAATTCCAAGCACAAAAAAATTAAGCAAAGCAGAATCGTTCTTTATCCAGTTATTGCTGAGCATATATGTCCCGTAAGCAACCCAGAATGGTATCTGCAACGGATTGACCAGTCCTATAAGAACTCCTTTAAAAAAATTACTTTTCTTATTGCCGGCAACTTTGGGTTTATCAGCCGGCCGGGATTTCTTATTAAAACTATACAGGCTCAAAGTCACAAAAGCGGGGATGGCAACCAATTGTATATACAGCTCTACATCCCGGTTTGCAAGCAGATAAGCACTAAATTTTATGGCAATATAGCTGTATGCCAGTTCTACAATAGTTGCTCCCAGAGCAAAGATCAACCCTGCCTTTATCCCCCGATCAAGAGTGGTCTGCAAAACAGAAAGATTGACACTACCCAACGGGATTGATCCGATAAAACTCACCACCATACCAATCAGAAAGTGCCAGATAATTGCCTCCATTATTATCTTTTAACTAGTTATCATCATGCTCCCCTTTAATAAGAGAACAAAAGAGCGGGCAAATTTAACGAAATTTTAATTAAAGAATTGCGAGGAAACTTCTCCGGCTACTGATTCCCGATTGTAAACATTAGATCTTCATACAAGGGGTGCGATTGCATAATCCTGATAATGGTAGCCGGCTTCATGTATCGTTCCCGGCCGGTTTTCTCCATATTTTGCAGATCTTCCACAGAAAAATCATCCACTCCTGAATATGATTTGATAATCATATGATCTCTGACTGCATTGCTCCAGGCAAGGAGCTGAAAACCGAGGCCATGGTCAATGGTTTTACGGTCCGTTTCGAATTCAAAACGATCTATCCATTTGGACGATAGGTTTCCCCAAGATATCCCAAGCAGTCCCAGGCTGCCCCGCTGGGAAAAATCGACTACATGTGTAAGTTCATGCCCCAGCACTCCGATCTGCGCGTTAAGATTTAGCTTTGAAAATTCAATATGTTTCAGGTATTTTTCAGTGTCTCTGCTTATAACAATCAGGTAAGTGCGTTTGTGGGGTTGTCTGAATAATGCGCTAAACAGCTCCGGTCTGGTGAGAAGGGGACTTTTTTTATCTCTCAGCACAACACGTATCCGGATATCCTTGAGCTCCGGATAATAGCTAAGCGCCACAAGAACAGGCTTTTCATATTCGGCAGGAATTTCCTTAAATTTCCCGTATTCCTGTCTGAGACGATCAAAATCTACCGATTCGATGTATTCATCTAACGAAACATGAATTACCTGCTGAGAAAAGCCAGCCTGAAGGATAAATACCATATAGGCGATTAAGCAGACCGTCCGGTATAGGTTCATTTTGTTGACAGGAATTTGTAATATATACCGGAGCTTTTGAAAAAATGTTATTCATGAGATCCGGGAACCGCTACCAGCTTCCACCGGCTCCGCCACCACCAAAGCCGCCACCGCCAAAACCACCAAAGCTTCCGCCGCCTCTGGAGGATCGGCCACTGCCAAGCCCGCCATAAAAACCTCCGCCGCTGTAGCCGCGACCCGAATACGTCGTGTAGCGTCCTCCGTTTCCATTATTTTTATTCCCAAGAGAAAATAATACAAGTAATACTACTACAATAAGGACGATCAGCAAGCTTCCAACCTTGTTGTCAGACTTCTGGTCAGCCTTAAATTCTCCTGATGCGGCCAGCATTAATGCAGAAGTCCCCTGTTCCAGTCCTGCAAAATAATCGCCCTTTCTGAATGCCGGGGTAATGACTCTGTCTATAATATTTTTTGCCAGAGCATCAGGAATCGCCCCTTCCAGCCCATATCCTGTAGCTATCCAGATTTTTCGGTCATCTACAGCTACATACAAAAGCAGACCATTGTCTTTACCCTTCTGGCCGATTCCCCATTTCTCGGCTACCCGTTCAGCATAGTCCGAGTAATCATAGCCACCGGGAACTTTTTTATCAATCAGAACCGCTATCTGCGTCGATGTAGTATCCTGGTAGTTTAGTAGCTTCTGTTCAAGAAAGCGAACCTGTTCGGAGCCCAAAACACCGGCATTATCTGTCACAAGACGCCTGGCCACCAAAGCCAGATCATCAACCTGAGCCATAAGCCCGGATAGTACGCTGCAATAAAAAAATATAAACAGAAAGAAACGTTTCATTCGCAAGTATTAATTGGTGCCAAAAGACAAGTCATCCGGCAATTCGTTAACATCATCATCTGAATAGGGGAAATGCTCTTTTAAAGCGATCCCGGCTTTAAGAATACCTTCCTTAAGACCTTGTGAAAACTGCCCGGTACGAAACAAATGCTGCATATGCTCTTTAATGTCGTCCCAGAAATTGGCAGGGACAGCATCATTGATACCTTTGTCCCCTATAATGGCAAACTTATGATCTTCAACGGCAAGGTAAAACAAAACCCCGTTTTTCAGTTCGGTTTCATGCATATGCAGAGAGGCAAATACAGATACTGCCCGGTCCAATACCGCTTCTTTGCATTTTCGTTCAATATGAACTCGAATTTCCCCGGAAGTTTTCCGTTCTGCCTGCTGGATACAGTCAACAATCTCCTTTTTTTCCTGTTCGGTAAAAAACTCCTTTGCCATAGTATTAGTCATTTATCCGGTTAAAATTCAACTGTCGGAGCCACATCAGCACCCTGCTTGGCTTCAAAATACGGCTTGGGTCTGAAGTCAAACCAGCCTGCATAAATCACTGTAGGGAATCTTCTGATTGCAGAGTTATATTCCTGTACAGCTTCATTATATTTTCTCCGCTCTACTGAAATTCTGTTTTCAGTGCCTTCAAGCTGAGCCTGCAATGTCAGGAAGTTCTGGTTGGCCTTGAGATCCGGATAGCTTTCCCTGAGCATCATCAGCTTGCTGAGAGCTCCTGTAAGGCCTTCCTGAGCTCTTTCAAATCTTTTTATATTTTCTTCTGTCAGATTATCGGCATTAAGCGTAACCTTTGTGGCCTCTGATCTGGCCTGAATCACACCTTCCAGTGTTTGCTTCTCATGACTCGCATAGCCTTTGACTGTATTGACAAGATTGGGTATAAGATCGGCTCTGCGCTGATAGGCATTTTCTACATTGGCCCATTGCCCGGAAACCTTCTCCTGCAAGTTTACAGCACGATTATATCCACAGGAACTCATACCAGCCGAAACAAGAATCAGCAATAAATACAAGAAGTATTTTCTCATACGATCTAAAAGTTTAATTATTTTTTATGATGCTACGTGTAAAAATAAACGGAATATATGTAACGAACAATGTAAAAAAACACGGATTTTCTTTTTGTTCTTTCTGCGAATTAACCATAAATTAACATGAAATATGAGCAAGAAGTTAATTTTCGGAATTCAGAGCTATCTCTATCTCAGAGACGAGATTGCCCGACTTGGCAATTTTGAGAAAGGCGAAGTAGAAGTTAAATACTTCCCGGATGGCGAGCGTTACCAGCGTGTAATAAGTCCATCTGCCGGTCATGATATAATTCTTGTCGGTGGTACCATTACAGACAATGACACACTGGAATTGTACGATCTGGCCTGCGCACTGGTAAAATACGGAGCCAGATCTCTTACCCTGGTAATACCCTATTATGGATATTCCACAATGGAGCGCTCCGTTATACCCGGAGAAGTCATAACTGCCAAAACCAGAGCACGTATTATATCCGTTATTCCCAAATCAAGTCTGGGTAATAAAGTTTTGTTTCTGGATCTGCATTCAGAAGGGATTCCCCAATATCTGGAAGGCGATCTCAGGCATATTCATTTATATGCCAAATCGCTGATTCTGCAATCTGCCAGAGAACTTGCAGCAACCACACCATTCGTTCTTGCCTGTACAGACGCCGGAAGGGCAAAATGGGTAGAGTCACTGGCTAATGACCTTGGAGTCAACGGTGCCTTCGTCTTTAAAAGACGGCTGAGCGGTGATCATACAGAGGTTATTTCCATATCAGCCGACGTAAAAGACAAATACGTTATTATATATGACGACATGATCCGGACCGGCGGCTCGTTAATAAGCGCCGCAAAAGCCTATAAAGAAGCCGGTGCCCTGAAAGTTGCAGCAATTACAACACATGGATTGTTTACCAACAATGCTGTACAGCGTATAAAAGACTCCGGACTATTCTCGAAACTGATCTGTACCAATAGCCATCCTAATGCCGTAAATAATACCGATGATTTTCTGGAAGTCCGTTCCATCGCACCATTATTGACACAGAAACTGACCGAACTATAGCAAATCCGAAATGTATACGTATCCATATCCAAGACCCTCGGTTGCCGGAGACATGGTGGTATTTGCACCGCTTGCCAGCGAATTGCGGATATTGCTGATTCGCAGGAAAAATCCGCCCTTTCAGGACAGCTGGGCTTTGCCTGGCGGCTTTCTCGAGGAAAAAGAAACAACAGAGTATTGTGCTGTCAGAGAACTACAGGAAGAAACCGGCATCACCGTAAAGAACCCTCAGCTCGTCGGAATATTCAGTAATCCGGAAAGAGATCCCAGAGGAAGGGTTATATCAGCAGCTTATTATGCTCTCACCTGTATGCCAGATGAGCCCCCCCGGGCGAGTGATGATGCAGCAGAAGCAAAATGGCACTCTGTCAGGCAGCTCCCTTCAATAGCATTTGATCATAAACAGATTATCATCAATGCCCTGGAAAAATTACGGGATTATGCCATTTATAATCCTGTCGGGATAACCCTACTACCGGAATATTTCCATTTTAGCGAACTTCACGCGCTTTATGAAGCTATATTTGAAAAGCGTATTGTGACCCGTACATTAAAACGGAAATTGAGAAAATATAATTTCATCGTAAGGGCAACCGAAAGCCCGACATCTCTAAAAAGCTCCTCACAGCTCTTCCGGTTTGATCCGGAGCAGTATGCATTTTATTGCCGAAACACTTTCTTTCTGGATCTGAATGAAAAAGAATAAACTATTTCTTATCGTTGTCATCCTTTTTGTAGTCATTATTGTGGCTTTTACCATACATATGTCCAGCATTACCGTTAAGCCCTGGAACAAAAAAACCAATAATGTTCTTGACAAATACAAAGTCAGGTAAGTTAAAGTTAGGAGTTTTAAGTTTGAAGCTTAACATATAGGATATAGGCTTAAAACGATTGCAGCATAGTATCTAGCAGTGGACGGCTTTGCTAAAGAAAAAAGATTGTTCCGGTAATCATGAACGACTGTTCTCGGTTTTCATGTCTCTGCACGAGAAATACACCCTGTTTTACCTATGCCATCTATGCGCCTAATCCTTCAGGAACGTTATTTACTGCGCGATATTTATTCTTCTCAGAATTGAATCAATCAGGGATCTCGGGGTGATCCCTTCCGCAGAGGCTTCATAACTAAGGATAATCCGGTGATTAAGCACATCGAAAGCAATCTCTTTAATATCTTCCGGTAACACATAATCCCTTCCATGCATATAGGCAACCGCCTTGGCTGCCAGATTCAGATGTATGCTGGCTCTGGGAGATGCTCCATACTGGATATAAGACGCTTCCTCATTCATCCCGTAAGCAGCAGGCTCTCTGGTTGCAAAAACAATCTCAATTATATATTTCTCAAGTGATTCGGAGATCGTTACATTATTTATTTCCTGGCGGATAGCAACGATGTCTTCTTTGCTCAGAATTGGTTCGATTCGGTTTTCATACGCCATATTGGACATCCTCCTCATTACTTCCAGCTCCTCCTGCCGCGAAAGATAGCCAACATAGACTTTCATCATAAAGCGATCCATCTGGGCTTCCGGCAAAGGGTAGGTTCCTTCCTGATCAACCGGATTCTGAGTTGCCATTACAAGGAAAGGTCTGTCTATCCGATAAGTCTCATCTCCTATCGAAACCTGCTTTTCCTGCATGGCTTCCAAGAGTGCAGACTGGACCTTGGCCGGAGACCGGTTTATCTCGTCAGCCAGAATAATATTGGCAAATACAGGTCCTTTTTTTACTTCAAATAGGCCTTTAGCCTGATTGTAGATCATCGTACCAATCACATCCGCAGGCAACAAGTCAGGTGTAAACTGTATTCTCCGGAACTCCAGCTGCAGCGCTTTGGCAAGTGAATTTATTGTTAAGGTTTTGGCAAGTCCGGGAACTCCTTCCAGCAAAATATGACCATTCGTAAACAGGCCTACAAGCAAACGGCTAACCATGTACTGCTGCCCGATTACCACTTTACCGACTTCCTTTAAAACGGCTTCAATTCCTGGATTCATGATTTTATATTATCTGTCTTACAGACCAGAGATACATCCCCCTTGTTTCTGCGATACTATTTCTGCAATTTTATGATTATTTCAAAAAGTAAAAAAGCAACCAACAGAAACATTCATTCGTATATGCGTTTTTCTGCATCGCTTTTTGTATGCGTAAAAAAATTAAATTGACCCAAAACACCCCTATCTGATTTCAGTTAAAGAGGAACCTAAACCTATTGCTAATTTTTTATAAAAATTTCCTTTTATCATGTTTACAAACAAAGATATTGAGCAGTTTTCGTCTACAGGGATTGAAGTTGCAGATGTTGAGCAACAATTGAAGCGTTTTCGGGAAGGCTTTCCTTTTTTACCATTAGTCAGGGCCGCTACTATTGGGGATGGCATATTAAAACTGGATGAAAATACCGCGGAAGCATACGAGCAATTCTTCAGGGAGCATGCCGGGCGCCTCAGTGTTATGAAGTTTGTTCCTGCTTCAGGGGCAGCCACAAGAATGTTTAAATCTTTGTTCTCGTTCATGGACAAATACAAGGGTAGTGAAGAGGATTACCAGAAGTACAAAAATGATCAGGGTTTTCAATCAATGTATAATTTCTTTAGCAAGCTTGAGAGCTTTGCTTTTTATGAAGACCTTGCCGCTGCATATAAGGAACTTTATGATGAGGATATACAAAAAGCGCTTGATCGCAGAAACTTTGTACCTATTCTTGATGCTTTACTGGTTCGCGGATTAAAATACGGAGAACTGCCCAAAGGATTACTTAAGTTTCATCGATATGATGATGGCAGTACCCGCACTCCGGTAGAAGAGCATATGGTTGAAGCAGCCGAATACGGAAAAGACAGAAACGGTATCGCTAATCTGCATTTCACCGTTTCACCGGAACATAAAGATCGTTTTATAGAGCTAATCGGCAAGGTCAAATCATTCTATGAGAAACGCTTTGATGTATCCTATACGATTTCTTTTTCTGAACAGAAGAAATCAACCGATACAATCGCTGTTGATATGGCCAATGAGCCGTTCAGAGAACCGGATGGTTCAATTCTCTTCAGACCAGCCGGCCACGGAGCCTTGCTTCACAATCTGAATGAGATCAAAGACGATCTGATTTTTATAAAAAATATAGACAACGTTGTTCCGGACCGTATTAAGTCGGAAACATATCGTTACAAAAAAATCATTGCCGGAGTACTGCTTAGCTTCCAGCAACAAATAGCTGATTATCTGAAAAAGCTTCAAACGCCGGATTTCGGGGATCATTTAGAGGAAATTGATGGCTTTTTGCGAAAAAAGCTCTGCATCGAGTTTCCTAAAATCTCAGGAGAAGTTGCCCGGGAGTATTATATCCGCAAACTTAACCGTCCGATTCGGGTATGTGGCATGGTAAAGAATGAAGGTGAACCAGGCGGAGGGCCATTCTGGGCTAAAAATCCGGATGGCAGTACCAGCCTTCAGGTTGTGGAAAGCGCTCAGATCGACATGGACAATGAGCAGCAAAAGAATATCTTCAGCCAGGCAACACATTTCAATCCGGTTGACCTTGTTTGTGGCGTTAAAGATTTTCGGGGTAATAAATTTGATCTGAGTAAGTATACAGATCCGGCTACCGGATTTATCAGTTACAAATCCAAGGACGGTAAAGACCTAAAGGCCATAGAGCTGCCCGGATTGTGGAATGGCAGCATGTCTGACTGGATTACGATATTCGTAGAGGTACCGATTATAACGTTTAATCCGGTCAAAACCGTCAATGACCTGCTGCGGGACGAACACCAGTAGGAAAAGTAATAGCTCTGAATAAAAGAAGGCTGCTCAATGGGCAGCCTTCTTTTATTTATTTGATTTCATAACTCTGACCACTTTAACAAAAAATATTTTGTCCCGGTTATCCTAATGAACCAATTACATTGTGAAGTATGGAGGAGCGGGGAAAACCACTGGTCTCAATTATCACTATAAATTATAATAACGTCAGTGTTACGGGAGCCTTAATTGAGTCTCTGAAAAAAGTAAGTTATCCGGCTGTAGAAATCATTGTCGTAGACAACGGATCAAGCGAAAATCCAGATCCGCTTAAAGAACAGTATCCTTTTGTAAAACTCATCAAAACAGGCAGAAATCTCGGATTCGCCGGTGGTAATAATGAAGGATTTAAAGCGGCCGGTGGTGAGTATTTTCTGATGCTGAATAATGACACCGAGGTCGATCCCCATTTTATTGAACCCTTAATCGAAAGATTACAGGCCGACAAAAGCATCGGAGCGGTCAGCTCTATGCTGATTTATTACAACTCGGACCATATTATTCAATATGCCGGAAGCACGCCGATCAACAGATTTACAGGGAGAAATAAATATATAGGCCAGAAAGAAAGAGACAACGGTCAATACAATCATTGTTGTCCTACTTGTTATGGACATGGAGCTGCCATGATGATTCCCAGACGTGTAGTTGAAGAAGTCGGTCTGATGGCAGATCTGTATTTTCTCTATTATGAGGAGCTTGATTTCTGTGAGCGCATACGAAAAGCAGGATATAGTATATGGTACTCAGGCCGGTCAAAAGTGTATCATAAGGAGTCTATGTCTGTGGGTAAAGAGAGCGCCCTCAAAACCTACTATATGACTCGCAACAGACTCCTGTTTCTACGCAGAAACACCAAAGGTCTGAGCCTGGCAAGCAGCCTTGCCTTCTTTACATTTGTATCAATTCCCAAAAATACAATCGACTACATTTTCAGAAAGCGTCTCGACTTGCTGAAAGCATTTTTTTCCGGGTATATATGGAACTGGAACAACGATAAAATACACGATAACCCCAAATTAGAAAAGCTATGACATTGCTCGATACACTTTATAGTGTGCTATACATATATATGGGTATATCTGTGCTTTATGCACTGATTTACTCGATCGCCGGAAGATTTGGCAGTATTAAGCCTTCTCCTGCTTATAGCGCGGAAAATCGCTTTGCCGTTTTAATACCCACCTATAAATCGGATGAGGTAATACTGGCAACCGCCAAAGATGCTGCGATGCAGAAATACCCTAAAGACGGTTATGAGATTATCGTTATAGCAGATTCCCTGCAGACAGCAACCATCGAACAACTCAGAAAGATCCCTGTCAGGGTAATTGAAGTAAGCTTCAAACAGAGTACCAAGGCTAAGTCTCTGAACTATGCATTTGAGGTTCTGCCGGAAGATGACTTTGATTTTGCACTGATACTTGACGCCGACAATGTCATGTCCAGAGATTTTCTTGCCAGAATCAATGGTAAGCTTAATGAAACCGGTGTCAAAGCCATACAGGGACACAGGGTGGCCAAAAACCTGAATACCAATTTTGCCATTCTTGATGCTGTGAGCGAAGAAGTAAACAATCATATCTATCGAAAAGGCCACCGGGTACTGGGTCTCTCAAGCGGCCTGATCGGATCAGGAATGGCCTTTGATTATAAGATGTATAAAGAATTATTGAAGACCATAGATGCAGTAGGCGGCTTCGACAAGGAATCAGAACTGAAGCTCCTGAGAAACCGGGTAAAGATCGAATATGCCGAAGATGCCCTTGTATTTGATGAAAAAGTAGAAAACTCCGAGGTCTTTGGCAATCAGCGAAGACGCTGGATGTCTGCCCAGCTTCATTACTTCAGAAGATTCTTTCTTGCCGGTATCATTGATTTATTTACCAAGGGTAATATAGACTTTTTCGACAAGGCATTTCAGCAGTTCCTGCTTCCCAGAGTTCTCCTTCTTGGGACTATTATTCTTTTTACTTTTCTATCCATACTAACGGAACTGGCAGGATTTGCCATAGGACCATCTGCTATAAGCTGGCTTATATTACTTGGAGGCTGGTGTTTAGGAATATTACTGGCCATACCTGCTTCTTTTTACAACAAACGAACCATGCAGGCTGTCGCTCAGTTGCCAAAGGCTGTTATGGTTATGTTTGCAACCCTTTTTAAGTTAAGAGGAGCCAATAAAAAGTTTATTCATACGCCACATAGCGCAATGTCTGCAGACATAAGGCCAGACGACCAGTCCTGACACAAAAAAATAATATAATCATTTTGAGAAGAGGCAGAATCTCTGCCTCTTTTTTTTACTTATTGATCAATCTCCGGAAATACGGTATATTTTTTCATTTCTACCGTATTTCTACAACCTGAATCTGCCCCCAATCGTATTATTTCCTTTTTTTCGTCTTCATTCCTGCTTTTTATCAAATAAACTTACAACGGTTCATTTATATCTTTCTGCGAAGGAATGGAACTATTATTTATCGGAAAGATAATCAACTAATCAACAATTAATTAAAAACACCTCCTCCATATAGTTCCCTCAAAACCTCCTTATACAGACGAAATACCAGACAATTTCTTAGCTGACTACTCAAAACCTCAATAATAATAATCGAAAAAGACCTCCCGTTAGGATTAGCACATTCAAAAAGTACAATTCGAAAAGTACAAACTCTAAACAAAAAGCGAACTTAAAGGAATCAATTATGAGGTTTTCAAATGCTTTAATACTGGGAGCATCCATTCTTGCCCTTACATTCTGTAAAAGGCCTGATGAGATAAAACCCAACGAAAGCACCCCTAATGCAAAAGTCAGTGCTGCTGCGTTTACCCGGTTTGACCATGTAATAACAGCCAATGAGCATCAGATTGATGGTAAAGCAAGAAATATCAAGCCCGGCGATGTCATTGGGATCGAAGCTGGAACCAGAACCAGAGCCCTGTTATTTACCAATATTGTCGGAGAAGCAGGTAAGCCCGTTATCATCGTAAATAAAGGTGGTAAAGCGATCATTAAGCCCGGTGGCAATTACGGAATCAAGTTTGAAAACAGCAAACACTTCCGTATCACAGGAACCGGAGATGCTAAAACCACATACGGAATTGAGGTTGATGGCGGACATATAAGTGTAACCATGGAAAAGCTCACTACCAACTTTGAGGTTGACCATCTTGAAATTCACAACAGTGGATTTGCCGGTTTAATGGCCAAAACCGATCCAAGCTGTGATGAAGCAACATGGAGAGACAATTTTACCATGAGAGACCTGAACATTCACCACAACTATGTTCACCACGTCAAAGGTGAAGGCTTCTACATCGGTAACTCATTCTACAATAATGGCAGACAGTTAAGTTGTGGCAGCATCATGCCACATAGCATTGAAAATGTAAAGCTGCACAATAATAGAACTGAATATACTGGTTGTGAAGGAATTCAGGTAGGATGCGTCATCAAAGGAGCAGAAGTGTACAATAACAAAGTATCCTATTTTGGTCAGGATCCGTTTGCCGCCGCACAAAACAACGGAATCCAGATTGGTGAAGGTACCGGCGGAAAACTGTACAATAATATTGTAAGCAATGGTCCAGGCAATGGCCTAATCATATTAGGACTTGGAGACAATGTCATATATAACAATGTGGTAATTAACCCCGGAACAAATGGTGTATTTTGCGATGAACGCTATACTCCCGGACCAGGCTTCACCTTTATTAACAATACCATCATTAACCCTGGCAACGATGGTATGCGGCTCTATTCCGAACTTGTTTCATACAATAAAGTATTCAACAACATTATTGTAATGTCCGGAAACGGCAAATTCTTAAACACCAGATCGGGTTTAAAACTGGAGGAATCCAACAATATCATGACCAAAAACATCGCCGAGCTAAAATTCAAATCTCCTTCTCAGAACGATTACAGTCTGACTGCGGGCTCTCCGGCTATTGACAAAGGCATGAATGTGGGCAGTTACGGCATCTCTTTCGACTTTAACAATACTTCCAGACCTGCCGGCAACGGATACGACATAGGTGCTTATGAGTTTGGCGGCACAAAGTTACCTGATGATAATGACAACGGCGGCGGCAGTGAAACCCCGGGTGGTGGTGATAATGGCGGAGGAAACAACGGAGGAGGAGAAACCCCGGGTGGAGGCGGCTCTACACCTGAGCAGCCGCAAAATCTCAGTGTTACTGACTTTATCCTGATTGACGCCAATACCAACAAAGAGATTGCGACATTAACCGATGGATATGTTATTAATCTTGCCCAAACAGGTACAACAAAGTTCAATATAAAAGCCAATACCCAAGGGCAGACAGGTTCCGTAATATTCCGCTTCAATAACAATACCAATCGTACGGAGAATGAAGCCCCATATGCCCTGTTCGGAGATAGCAAGGGGAACTACAATGCAGGTACACTGGCAACAGGCTCCCATACATTAACCGGAACCCCCTTCTCATCCCCTTCAGGAAAAGGAACCCAGGGCACTGCCAAAACAATAACTTTCACTGTCGTTCAGAAAGACGCTCCAACTCTGAGCAATGCTGTCTTCAAAGTATCAGAAGATGTATATATTCAGGATGGAAAGAAAGTAAACAGTGCAGAGATCAGGGTAGACAGAAACAGAAAGACTGCCTACCTGAAGTTTAAAGTTGAGGGACTTCAGACAAACAAAGCACAACGTGCTATCCTGCAAATAAGAGGAAATATCAGTAAGGGCAATGGTCCTGTAAAAGTCTACCTTGCCGCTCATAACAACTGGAACGAAGCCAGCATTACTGCGGCAAGCGCTCCGGCTAAGTTGTCAGAAATCGGTACGATCAATACATCTTTCAACTCCGGATCGCTCTACACGGTTGATATCACCGATGCAATAAAAGGTGATGGTACGTATACACTGATTCTTGATAAAGCAGCAGGAGCAAACGACTTCTCCTTCAAAGCAAAAGAATCAGGACAGGGTGCTACACTCATAATCAATTAAAACAAACAGTCTGGGTTTATTTTTCAGGGAGCCGGAAACCATTGGACCGGTTCCCTGTTTTTTTATGCAGCATTGATATTTTTAACCCTTAACCCGATGAAATATCTTTTCTGTACAATACCGGTGTTTTTATTATTCACCCAGGTCATACATGGTAAGTGTAAGTATACGATCCCGGCCGACGTTACTTATTTTGATGCTTTCAGATACAAATTCAGAGGCGGCGATACTCTGTGTGTTGAGGGCGGCACCAGACGACTACTCCAGATCAAACACCTTCTGGGCGACTCACTCAATCCTATTGTTATTATTAATAAGGGGCAGGTTATTATCAACAATACCGACTTTTATTACGGATTCAAAATTCACAATTGCCAGTATTTCAAATTAACAGGAACCGGCAATCCCGATATTGCTTATGGCTTCCGGATTACCGGTACAGGCTCACAGGCACCGGGTCTTCATATTACGGGCCTGAGTTCTGATTTTGAAGTTGAGCATATTGAGATATGCAGCACAGGTTTTTCCGGCATTATGAGTAAATCAGACCCTTCCTGCGATCATAGCACCAACAGGGAAAACTTTCTGCAGAAAAATGTCTACTTCCATCATAACTATATTCATGATGTTGCAGGTGAAGGAATGTATATCGGTAATTCATTCTACCGCGGTTTTGCCAAAAGCCGAAAATGTATGGGAGACACCTTATTCCCTCACGAAATCCGGAATCTGAGAATTTATAACAATAAAATTGAAAACACAGGATGGGAAGGCATCCAGGTTGGCTGTGCAAGCAATAATGTACAGGTATACAATAACTTTATACAAAACTTTGGCCTTGATAAAATGTCAGGACAGAACAATGGGTTGCAAATCGGAGAAGGTACAACCGGACTGTTTTTCAATAATATCATTCGCAAGGGAAACGGCAATGGCATTATTGTTCTGGGGCAGGGACAGATTCTCATATACAATAATTATATAGGAAACTGCAAAGCCTCTGGTATTTTCTGCGATAACCGTACAGATTCCGGCAACGATATCATTGTTGTTTTAAACAATACAATTGACAACTTTGGGCTGAACGGAATCCGCTGGTACAATGAAAACGCTCATACCATATTTTCCCATAACCTGATTATCAATACGGATGAAGATGAAAAGGAATACTTCCTTTTCCACCCTCATGATCTGAAACAGGAGAGTGAGAACAACCAGACCGGAAAATCATATGAAGCTCTAAACGTTGTTATTGATCCCGAAGGTAATGTAGAATGTCAGACCATAGTCGAGCATGGCAAGTCTGTAAACCTCCTTAAGCAGTTACTGGATAATGCAAATATATCCTTGCATAACAAAATGGGAGCCTGGCTCAAAGCAGACCAATTCAGGTAATATGCTCATGTTTGGCTGAATGCTTTTGGTTGATATAAATATTAAGACGCTTCAATTCTTTTATGGCTCTGTTTTGAAATGCTTTAGACAAACTTCCATCGGCCATCAAACGCCGGTCACTTGTCCATACTCTTGCATCATAATCTGTAACCTGATATAGCTCCCCCTGCTTCATTAATTGCAGCGCCATCCAGCCATCCTCACTCCTGCCGGTTACCGAACGACACAAGTCATGCTTAAATCCGCCAACCGCCTCTGCATCCGATTTCCTGAAAGCGAATGTAAAACCCATAACATTGACACATTCCCGATTGATTTTCTTCAGTCTGAAAAAGTTCTCCGCAACAACCTCGTAAAATGCAAGGAACATCCGGCTGTTGCCGGGAGAAGGAATAAAAGAATAAGTACCATATACACAGCTTATAGCTGCGCCATATAAAGGATGTACCATGCTGTTGATCCAGTTTTTTGGATAAATAGAATCTGAATCCGCATTCAGAATAAATTTCCCTCGTGCAGCATCCAGTCCACCCTGCCTCGCATAGCTAATTCCCTGATCTTTTACAAACACTGATTGTACTCCGCAAGCATTCAGAATTTCCTGAGTTCTGTCTGTCGAATTGTTATTGGCAACAATAAGTTCTGTTTTATAATCAGTTTCAATCTCTGAGATCGAAGATAACGTATTCAACAGATTACTTTCTTCATTATACGCCGGTATGACAATACTCACTTCCGGGTCCTGACATTGAAAACGTTTCAGGTTTGATTTAATCATTTCAATCCTCTCAACAGGAAGATTGGAAGGATTATAACCAAAATAATGCTTATGAATCCAATTGGGTAAAGAAAATCTGTCCATCACAAAACCATGTTTTCCAAGTAACAGCTCATCCCGGAAAATTGTTAATGGTACAATTCTTTAAACAAAATCACTCTGTTCGGTATTCTAATTAGGAAATGCAGAAACTAAAAACGCGCATTTAAAACAATGGGCTACAGCCCGATATTTCATTTAGCACAAGGTCTAAAAGTATATTTTATGAAAGAGCTTCTTCAAAAATATAAAAGTAATGCCCGGTTAAAAGAATTTATACTCTGGACGCTAATTCCCAAAAATCAGGCGAGACCAAGATGGTGGGTCAAAAATTTTTTAAACCCTTTTATGCACTCTGTGGGGAAAAACAGTCTGATCCGGAAAAACACACGAATGGACCTGCTGCCATTTCGCAAGTTTTCTCTTGGAAAAAATTCCACTATTGAAGACTTCTCTGTTGTAAACAATGGCATGGGTACGGTAACTATCGGAAATGAAGTACGAATCGGGTTATCCAATGTAGTTATTGGTCCCGTTCACATAGGCAATCAGGTCATCCTTGCCCAGAATGTTGTGCTTTCCGGTCTCAATCACGGATATCAGGACATAGAGACACCAATCTGTAAGCAGCCATGTACTACGGCAAAGATCACTATTGAGGACGAATGCTGGATTGGTGCAAATGTAGTAGTAACAGCCGGAGTTACTGTCGGCAAGCACTCTATCATAGCAGCCGGAAGTGTGGTTACCAAAGATATCCCGCCTTATAGCATTGCAGCCGGCAATCCTGCCAGGATAATCAAGAAATACAATGCACAAAGCGGCCAGTGGGAGAAAGTCGCAGACGATGCTCTATTAAAAAAAGTCTCATAGATCTGCAAAATACACTCATATGAATCTCACTACCCTGTTTTCAATTCTTTTTTGGCTAAGTCTTGCCGTTGCTTTTTATGCGTATGCAGGTTATGGTATCGTAATTTACATTTTAGTAAGGCTCAAACGCCTTTTTTTTAGCCACAGACAACTTCCGGATCAATCATTCGAACCCGAAGTAACCTTTGTTGTTCCCTGCTACAATGAAATTGACTTTATAGATTCAAAAATCAGCAACTGTCTGAATCTGGATTACCCCAAAAACAAGCTTAAACTGGTATTCATTACCGATGGCTCTAATGATGGCACCAATGTAAAAGCGTCTTCCTATCCGGAGGTAACAGTGCTGCATGAAAATCAACGCAAAGGAAAGTCTGCTGCCGAAAATCGCGTAATGCGACATGTAGATTCCCCCATAGTTGTTTTTTCAGATGCAAACACTATGCTTCCTTCCCATGCCATACGAGCAATTGTGAGGCATTACGCAGACCCTGAAATTGGCGCCGTTTCGGGGGAAAAGCGAATCATTTCCGGAGATAAAGATAATGCCAGTGGCGCCGGAGAAGGAATTTACTGGAAGTACGAATCTTTTCTGAAGAAAATGGATTCCGAACTATACAGTATAGTCGGAGCAGCCGGAGAGTTGTTTTCCTTTCGCAGGGAATTGTATACAGATCTTGAAGAAGACACCATTCTTGACGACTTTATCGAATCGCTCAGAATCGCACAAAAAGGTTACAGGGTTGTATACGAACCGGAGGCCTACGCAATGGAAACAGCTTCTGATTCGGTAAAAGAAGAGCTGAAAAGAAAAATAAGAATCTGCGCGGGCGGATGGCAGTCCATGCATCGCCTGACAGCACTTTTAAATCCGTTCAGATATGGGATACTGACTTTTCAGTACATATCGCACCGGGTGCTACGCTGGAGCATTGTTCCGGTATTGCTGCTTTTTATGTTTCCGATAAATGCCTGGTTGTCATCGGTCAACTCATTCTATCAGCTATTCTTTTACGGACAATGCCTGTTTTATGCAATGGCAATTACCGGCTGGTTTCTGGAAAACAGACAGATCAAAGTCAAGTTACTATTTGTCCCTTATTATTTCTTTATAATGAACTACGCAGTCTTTCTGGGCTTTTTCAGGTATATAAGCGGCAAACAGGCAGCAGCCTGGGAGCGGGCAAAAAGAGGAACAATCATGGAATCATAAAAAGAAACCAAAACTTGCTTATCATATGTTTATTTAATAAATTTGCATCCCTTTGAATAAAATAAATTAGGAAGGTTATTTATTTATGATCGTAGTTAACGTAAAAGAAAACGAGTCAATAGACAGAGCTCTTAAGAGATTCAAGAAAAAATTTGAAAGAACTGGTGTTCTTAAGGAATTAAGAAGCAGAGGGCATTTCGAAAAACCTTCTGTTAGTAGAAGAAACGAAATCATCCGGGCAAGATATAGAGAAAGAATGCAACAAAAAGGAGCTTAATCCTTTTTCGGCTTTCTTGAATTTGGTTATATTGGTAGTATGTGTACGACTTCCAGTATAACCGATATTTTTTTGGATCATCTCCAGTCTGAAAAGCGATATTCTGCTCATACCATTACATCGTACAGACACGATCTCGGTCAGTTTGAGGATTACATAAAGTTGAACTATAATCTATCTCCTCTGGAGGTAGAGAAGCATTTCTTTATCCGCGAATGGGTGGCCAGTCTTTCTGAGCAGAATTTCTCTGCAAGAACAATCAACCGAAAGATCGCCTGTCTTAAGTCCTTCTATAAATTTCTTCAACGCAGATCCCTGATTGAAAAGAATCCGATGCAACAAGTCGTGTCTCTCAAATCAGGCAAGACAATACCGGTTTTTGTTACAGAAGAGTCCATCGCTCAGATCCTGGATCATTTTTCCTATACCGACGATTTTCCCGGTACACGAGACAAGCTGGTAATTGAGCTTTTATACGGCACCGGCATTCGTCTGGCTGAATTGGTCAATACCAAAGACAGCGATATTAATCTGTACGAAAAGCTGATCAAAATAACCGGTAAAGGAAACAAGGAACGCTTCATACCTTTAAACAAATCGCTGGCAGAACTGATTAAACTATATAGTTCCCAAAAAACTCTTCTTTTGCAAAACGAATCGAAGAGTTTTATCGTAACAGATAACGGGAAGGCTGTTTATCCAGGCTTTATTTACAGGCTAGTAAAAAAATATCTGTCCATGATTCCGGTACTTGAAAAAACCAGTCCGCATGTATTACGACATACATTCGCTACACATCTGCTCAATAAGGGAGCAGACCTGAATGCGATCAAGGATTTGCTCGGACATAGCAGTCTGGCAGCTACACAGGTATATACACATAATTCGCTTGATAAAATAAAAGCTATTTTTGATCAGGCTCATCCCAAAGCATAAATAAGTTTAACTTTTAAATTGTGAAGACATGAAATTGCAGATTCAATCCATCCATTTTAACGCAGACCAGAAGCTTCTTGATTTTATCCAGAAAAAAATGGATAAGCTCGATACATTTTTTGACCGGATTGTCGACGGAGACGTTTATTTGAAAGTTGAAAGCAATGATCAGAAAGGCAACAAATGGGTACATATACAATTGAATTTACCCAATAAGACTTCGTTGAATGTAAAAGAGCAGGCAAACACCTTCGAAGAAGCGATTGACATCGCTTATGAAAGTCTTGCCCGCCAGTTGAAAAAATCCAAAGATAAAATGAGCGAACAACGATAATAAAAAAAGCCCCGGATCCGGGGCTTTTTTTATTATCGTTAGCAATTCGCTTCTGCTAGTCAAGACCAAACGCCCGCTTTACACTATCAACATAGTCCAATTTTTCCCACGTAAAGAATTCCAGCATCTTCTTCTGACTTTTTCTTATTTCAGTGACAGTATCTCCCGTATTCTGTACTTCTACATAATTCAACACAACTTCCTTTGAGAAGGGCTCCCGCCCCACATGACCATAAGAGGCTGTTTCCTGATAAATCGGATTCATCAGCCCCAGGCGATCTACAATAGCCTTGGGACGCATATCAAACAGATCACCCGCTTTTTCAGCAATCTGCCCATCCGTCATTTTTACTCTGGCTGTACCATAGGTATTGATATTGATCGAGATTGGCTTGGATACACCAATAGCATATGCTACCTGAACAAGTATCTCATCTGCCACTCCGGCAGCTACAAGGTTTTTGGCAACATGTCTTGCTGCATATGCTGCACTTCTGTCAACCTTGGAAGGATCTTTTCCTGAAAAAGCTCCTCCGCCATGAGCCCCTTTCCCGCCGTAAGTATCAACAATAATTTTTCGCCCGGTCAGGCCGGAATCTCCATGAGGTCCTCCTATTACGAATTTTCCGGTAGGGTTAATATGATATATAGTCTTATCATCCAGCAAAGAAGCCGGTATAACCTCAGAGATAACATGTTTTTTCACATCATTGGCAATCGTCTCAAGCATTTGATTATCACTGCCAAATTCATCATGCTGGGTAGATACCACAATCGTATGCACACGCGAAGGTTTTCCTTCGTCATTGTATTCAATGGTAACCTGAGATTTGGAATCCGGACGCAAATAGGTCATAATCTTACCCTCCTTCCGTACCTCTGCCAGCTTTTTCAGAATACGATGAGAAAAAGCCAATGCCATAGGCATATATTCCGGAGTTTCTCTGCTCGCATATCCAAACATCATTCCCTGATCACCTGCACCCTGTTCTTTATCAATCCCTTCTCCTTCATTTACTCCCTGAGCAATATCTGGCGACTGCTGGTGCAAAGTAGTAATAATACCACAGGAATCGGCATCAAACATGTACTCAGCCTTCGTATAGCCTATCTTTTTTATGGTCTTTCTTACTATTTCCTGTATATCAACATAAGCCTTGGTTGTTACTTCCCCGGCAATAACTGCCAGACCTGTCGTCACCAGAGTCTCACAGGCAACTCTTGACTTTGGATCCTGACATAACATGGCATCAAGTATAGCATCCGAAATTTGATCAGCAACCTTATCCGGGTGCCCTTCAGAAACAGACTCAGAAGTAAATAAAAATGACATACTATCTTATAAGCTTTTAAAATATAAATTTACCCAAATATAAGTGAATATACAGTTATTATGCATTCACACCTTAATTAAATTATTTTCTTGTTCCCAATCCGAAAATCGTTGGTTTTTTGTATAAATCCGGCGGATTTTTTCGCCAGTCAGCAACCTTTTGTGTTTTTATCATTTCACTGGCCCCGGATATATCCGAAGCTATGCACAGCAATGTTTCCGCTCCGAGCTCCTTCAAAAGATCCTCCAGCATATGATTATTCCTGAACGGAGTTTCCATAAACAGCTGTGTTTCTCCTTTAGCGCTCTGCTTTTCCAGAAACCGGATTTCTTTAGTTCGCTCTGCCCGGTTTACCGGGAGATACCCCTTGAAGGCAAACTGCTGACCGGAAAATCCACTCCCCATAAGCGCCATCAGGATCGATGACGGCCCGGGCAAAGGTTTTACAAGGAAACCATTTTTGTGACCATATGTTACGGCCGCCGCTCCCGGGTCTGCTACTCCGGGACAACCGGCTTCTGAGATAATTCCAATAGTACTTCCGGCCGGAATTTCCTTAAAATAACTTCCTACCTCCTTTTCGGTTGTTTTTTTATCCAGCGTAAAAAATGTCATTTCTTCGATGACCCTGCCCGATTTCAGCTTACTGATGTATCGTCGGGCAGTCCGGATATTTTCAACCAGATAATAATCAGTATGCCTGATTACATCAATAACCTGAGGCGCCATAAATTGCAGGTCATTGTCTTCTGATAAAAAAGAAGGTATTAGAAAAATCGTACCTTTGTAGGCAGACATAAGTTAGTGTATTTGTTGATTTAATCTTACAATCCTATATGGAGCAATTTGGCGGAACAGGCAAAATTCTGATTATACTGGGCGGATATCTTCTGCTGGCAGGGCTGCTAATAACATTTGCCGGTAAAATACCTTTTCTGGGCAGACTTCCCGGTGATTTTTTTGTACAAAAGAAAAATTTCAGTTTTTATTTCCCATTTACAACTTCTATCCTCATTAGTCTTCTGCTTAGCCTGATCCTGTATCTTTTCAGAAAGCTTTGATATATTCCTTTATTGTTGCAGCAAACTCCTTGGGTTTTTCTGCATGCAGCCAGTGCCCCGCCCCGTGAATAGTCACTATTCTGGAATCCGTAAACTGTTTTCTGATTAATTCTTCATCTCTTTCTCTGATGTAGTTGGACTGATCACCACGAATAAAAAGAAACGGTTTATCTATCTCAATTTTCTCATCCAACCCTTCTCCTACATTATCAATCTTATCCGTAATCACCGGAAGATTAATCCGCCACTTAAACCCATTATCTGTACGATCCAGATTTTTGAGCAAAAACTGCCTAACCGGAAGTTCCGGAACCTTCTCTTCCAGAATCTTGTCAGCTTCCTGTCGGCTACTGATCGATTCCAGATCGATATTATTGAGTCCTTCAAGAATCTCGTCATGATGTCTCTTGTAAAACCTTGGAGATATATCCATCACGACATAGCGGGCATCAAACTCAGGATAGGTTGCAGCAAAGTTCATAACTGTTTTCCCCCCCATTGAGTGACCGATAATCAACGGTTTGTGAATACTCTCTTCATCAAGAAACTCCATAAGATCTGACGCCATCGCCGAATAATTAAATTCTTCGCTATGGGGCGAGCTGCCATGATTTCTTTGATCCAGCAGATAAACTTTATATTCATCCGCAAGCAGCTTTGCCGGCCCCAGCAGATTATCCGAAGATCCGAACACTCCATGCAGTATCACAATCGGATCACCTTCTCCTATTTCTCTATAAAATAATTTCATTGTTGCAGTTTTCGTAAATATGTCTGAATGGTATTTTCCAGGCCCATGTACAATGCATCGCAAATAAGGGCATGGCCGATTGATACTTCATCAATGTATGGTATATGCTTGACCAGATAGTTCAGATTTTCAAGATCCAGATCATGTCCCGCATTCAGTCCAAGTCCAAGCTCACGAGCCCTGGATGCAGCAGTCATATAAGCACTTATCGCTGCAGCAGGATTGCCGGAATAGCCGACAGCATAAGGCTCCGTATACAGCTCAACCCTGTCTGCACCTGCAAGAGCAGCCCCTTCTACCATTTTAGGATCAGGATTAACAAAAACAGAAACTCTTATACCTTTCTTTTTAAACCCGGCAACAACATCCGTAAGGAAATCCCTGTGTGCTACAGTATTCCACCCGGCATTTGAGGTAATGGCATCAGGCGCATCAGGTACAAGTGTTACCTGACCCGGTTGCACGCTCTCCACCAAGCTGATAAATTTATCTTCCGGATTTCCCTCTATATTCAATTCAGTATGTAATACCTTTTTAAGCTCAACAACATCCGTATAGCGAATATGTCTTTCATCCGGTCTGGGATGAACAGTGATTCCCTGTGCACCAAAACGTTCACAATCCAAAGCAACCCGGATAACATCCGGATTGTTTCCGCCCCGCGCATTTCGCAATGTCGCAATCTTATTAATATTTACACTGAGCCTGGTCATCTTTTTATATTATTTTTAGCTTTGCAAATAAAGCTAATAAATCAAAATTTTTAGAATGTATGGGTCTAAAAGCACAAATCGAAACGGATATAAAATCAGCAATGCTCGCCAAAGACAAAGACCGGCTAAGAGCACTGCGCAGCATAAAGTCTCTTATTCTGCTTGCCGAAACAGAAAAGGGAGCCAAAAGTGAACTTTCTGAAGAGGATGAAATAAAGCTGCTAACGAAGGCAGCCAAACAGCGTAGAGAGTCTGCTGAAGTTTATAAAAATCAGAACCGGGCAGATCTTGAAGCAGTGGAGCTTGGAGAGCTTGCCGTCATAGAACAGTATCTTCCGAAACAACTTACAGAAGAAGAAATACTGGAAAAACTGAAGGCAATTATCGATGAAACAGGAGCACAGGGGCCTCAGGATATGGGCAAGGTCATGGGTGCTGCAACAAAATCCCTGGCGGGACAGGCTGATGGAAAAGTAATTTCGGTATTGGTAAAATCGCTACTTAAATAAAAATTGAATACTGCTGATTTCGTTTTTCTGAGTTTTCTGGCGCTCGGAGCCTATATGGGTTTTCGTAAAGGCCTGATGCTGGAGATCGTCACATTTCTGGCGCTCATTATCGGTATAATATCCGCATTCAAATTATTAAATTCCGGAATTGAATTTATCCGGTCAACATGGGGCTGGGAGAGTATCCTGATTCCCTATCTGGCTTTTATCCTGATTTTCGTATTAGTTTTCCTTTTAATTCATCTGTTGGGAAAAACTCTTAAGAAAATTCTCGACTTCACTTTGCTGGGAAGCGCTGATAATTTTGCCGGAGCATTGTTGGGAGTAGCCAAAATGGCATTCGGGATTAGTCTTATACTCTGGCTTACCAGAGCGGCAAGCATCGAGCTACCTCCGGCAATAACCGAAAACAGTCTTCTTTTCACTCCTTTGGTAGGATTCGCTCCCGGGGTTGTACACTGGATTAGCTATGTAATCCCGTTTCAGGACATTTTCCCTGCAATATCAAAAATATTAACGGACTCCAATTGATTCTCATTGTTGACAATTTTGACTCTTTTACCTGGAATCTGACAGACTATATTGAACAAACCGGAGAAGAAATTCTCCTTGTCCGAAATACAGTTTGTCCAGAAGATTCATTTTCCGAAAAAATAAAAGGGGTCGTCTTATCTCCCGGTCCGGGGAAACCGGAAGATGCAGGTTTTCTGCTGAATTACGTCCGGTACTATGAAAAAAGGAAGCCTGTTCTTGGAATTTGTCTGGGGCATCAGGCTATAGCTCAGCTCTATGGTTCTGCAATCGGAAAAGCACCACACCCTTCCCATGGAAAAATTTCCGAGATCCACCTTGATACCAGTCATTATCTCTTCACCGGTCTTCCTCAAAAAATCAACGTAGTACGCTACCATTCCCTTATCGCCGAAAAACTTCCGGATAATCTGCGTATCATTTGCCAGACCGAAAATCTCATAATGGGAGTTTCCCATACGGAATATCCGGTTTGCGGAATCCAGTTTCACCCCGAAGCCTACCTTACCGATTATGGCCAGACAATTATTCAGAACTGGATTTCTTTTGTCAACCGATAGGAGTTGAATAAATCTAAACTTTGTTTTACTTTGCACGTTAATAAAATTTATCAAGTCCTATAGAGCATGGCATTTACTATCAAAGAAAACGGCAAATTCAAGTATTATGACGAAGGTGAAGGAGATGTTCTGCTTCTTTTACACGGTCTTTTTGGAGCTCTAAGCAACTGGGAATATGTAATAAAAGCTTTCAATAAAGACCATAGGGTAATCATCCCTGTAATGCCGATATACGATATGCCTATCCGCTCTGCGAGTGTCGAGGGATTAGCTACGTTCATTGAGGACTTTGTTAAGTTCAAGAATCTTGACAATCTTACCCTATTGGGCAATTCACTTGGCGGACACGTAGGACTCGTTTACACGCTAAAAAATAAAGAGAAAGTATCCAGACTTGTTCTCACGGGCTCCTCTGGATTATTTGAAAATTCGATGGGCGGCTCTTTCCCCAAAAGAGGCAGCTACGATTACATCAAAGAACGTGTCGGATATACCTTTTACGATCCATCCACCGCTACCCATGAGCTGGTAGAAGAGGTTTTCAATATTACACGAAGCATTCCGAAATGCATGAATATAGTAGCCATAGCCAAAGCAGCTCAACGGCACAATATGGCTAAGGATATCACTCAGATTAAAGTCCCGACATTGCTGATCTGGGGTCTCAATGATACGATCACCCCGCCAATGGTCGCACATGAGTTTAATCGACTGATCCCTAATTCGGAGCTTAGATTTATTGATAAATGCGGGCATGCCCCGATGATGGAGCACCCGGAAAAGTTTAATTCTATTTTACGACAGTTTATCGGAACCAAAGTGACCGCATGATAGCCGAAGAACTTATCAACCAGTTGATTCCCCCGTTAAAACCATCAGACCCTGCTGACAAAGCACTGTCCTGGATGGAGAAGCTCCGTATTACCCAGCTTCCGGTTGTGGACGAGAAAGAGTACAAAGGAGTGATTACTGAAGACTTAATATACGATCATCTGGACTCTGATAAAGTCGTAGGAGATTTTCAGCTTATTGCTTCCGCTGTCAGCGCACTACCCAACAGCCATTTTTACGACGTAATTAAACTTGCAATTGAAAATGGCCTGCAGCTTGTCCCTGTGCTGGATGTTGACAGAAATTTCCTCGGGGTGATATCTGTAAACGAAACAGCAGCCACTCTTGCAAAAATGTTTGCAGCACAAGGCCCAGGAGGAATTATTGTTATTTCACTGGCTCCCAAAGACTACTCAATGAGCGAAATTGCTCGCCTCATCGAAGCAAATGATACCCGAATACTTAGTGCCTTCTTTCTTCAGGAACATGATTCCGATCAGGCCAAGCTGACATTAAAACTAAACAGGGAAGATCTAACCCGTATAATAGCGACACTCGAAAGGCACAGTTATTCTGTTGTTGCGCATTTTCAGGAAACCGAACTGCTCAATGTTGATAAGGAAAGACTGGATATGCTTCTGAGATATCTCAATATGTAATCCTGCTCCAGTAACCCGCTTCTAATGAAAATTGCAATTCATGGTCGTTCTCTTAATGAAGAAACAGTCCCTTATATTCAGGAACTACTTACGTTGCTCGAAGAGAAAGGAGCTGAATTAGTTGTAAATGCAGGATTTTATAATTCTTTAAAAAGACGTAATGTGCTTCTTAAAGAAGTCCCGGCATATTCGACTCCGGGAGAACTATCCTCTGATACAGATTTTATGATTAGCATAGGCGGGGATGGCACTCTGCTTTCCGGTGTTACTTTTGTCGGACGCAAATCAATTCCAATATTGGGCATTAACACCGGAAGATTAGGATTTCTGGCTACAATACAACGCGAAGATGCTAAAAAAGCAGTAGAAGCCTTATACTCCGGTAATCTGAAGCTCGAAGAGCGTACCCTCATTAAAGTTCTATCGGATGATGACGTTTTCAATGATATCAATTTCGGTCTGAATGAATTTACAATCCTCAAAAGAGACTCTTCTTCTATGATTGTTGTGCATTCATATCTGAATGGAGAATATCTGAACTCTTATTGGGCAGACGGGCTAATCATCGCAACACCCACCGGATCAACCGGTTACTCCTTAAGCTGTGGAGGCCCGTTGGTAATGCCTCAGAATCAGAACTTTATTTTAACCCCTGTCAGTCCACATAATCTGAATGTCCGGCCAATGATTGTCCCGGATTCGAGCGAGCTGAGTTTTCAGATTGAAAGCCGAAGTAAAAAAATCCTGATTTCACTTGACTCCAGATCCAAAAGTGTACCTTCGACAATCAACCTTAAAGTAAAAAAAGAGGACTTTACGGTTAAACTTATTGAACTTAAATCGTATAAATACCTGGAAACACTGCGAAATAAATTAAACTGGGGACTTGATTTAAGAAATTAAGATCGATTTTACACAAATTAATCTTAAATTTGCAATATTGAAAAAATATACTTCAAACTCCGAGCTCCTTATAAAGCTATTAATGTATTTAAATATGGAGGAGATAATAATGAAAAGGTACAAATTTACAGGATTAATATTTTTTGTTCTTTTAGCAGGTTCTATCGATTCCATCGCCCAGAATTTCAGCAAGAAATATCGGTATAAGGGAATTGGTCTCAACATCAACTCCATGAACTACGTAGGGGAAGTAGACCCTTCCCCAAGCTTCCTGAGCCCCTCTATCAGCCATACCAAATACAATATCGGCTTTGCATACCTGTATAAGATAAAACCTCATCTCGCCATTCGGGGGAATGTCTCTTATGGCCGGATAAAAGGAGATGATTACAAAAATGCGAGCTACAGTATTGAGGATATTCATCGTAAAATGCGAAATGTAAATTTCCGCAATGAGATTTATGAAATAAAGCTGGATGCCGTTATTGACCTGGTAGGAAATTACATGGATTACAGAAAAAGACCTGATTTTACTCCGTATGTTTTTTTCGGAATCGCCTATTTCCACCACAATCCTCAGGGGTTGAGTCCGGATAATGAATGGGTATACCTGAAGCCACTGTCTACTGAAGGACAGGGACTGCCCGGCACAGGAGTAAAAGAATATTCTCTTCATCAGATTGCTATTCCGTTTGGTTTCGGAGTTCGTTACAAGCTTGCCAGATATTGGGATCTGGGCTTTGAAATTGGCTGGAGATATACATTTACCGATTACCTGGACGATGTAGGAGGTGTATACTCAGACAAAGACCTCATCAGAAAGGAAAAGGGATACCTTGCGGCTGATATGTCCGACAGGGCAATGGAAGCTCTTGCTAAAGACGCTCACTTGAAAGACTTTGTTGAAAACAGACAGGGAGGTTATGTGGCAAAAAACAACGGAGACTATGACGGTACTGGTGATTTGTACATAAACTCATACAATACACCAGGAGCAAAACGGGGCGATAAAAACAAGGATTGGTATATTCTGACAGGCTTCCATCTGGTATATATATTCCCTCCGAAAGTAATATGTCCGAAGTTCCGCCGTTAGATGATAACATTTTTTGTATTTTTGCACTTTAACCTCAGAATATGAACGCATTTTTTTTAACTGTTGCGACAGTTTTTACACTTATAGTTATCAATAACAGTGCGTATAGCCAGACGCATGAAGTTGGTATTTCTGCAGGAGCGCTCAATTATACGGGAGATCTTGCACCGGATTATAGCTTCTATAATTATGGTCAGTCACTAATGGGGTTTTATAAATACAACTTTTCTCCGGCCGGGGGGGTGAAACTCAGTATTCTGGAAGGACAATTTATCGTCAATGATAAGCGTAGTAATGACCCTCTTCCTCAATACAGAATGGCCGAAAGCAATACCATGATCGTGGAGTTTTCTGCTATTGGTGAATATAATTTCTTTGACTACAGGAAAGAAAATGACAGGCGTCGTTTTACTCCATACCTATCAGGAGGTGTTGCCTTCTTTGTTTATTCGCAAAACTCACCCGGCTTCCGGCAGCAAAAATCCGATGGTACCGGTTTTGCTATTCCTTTTGGAGTAGGAGTTCGTTATCAGGTAGCCAGGCAGGTAAACCTTGGTCTTGAATTTGTTGCCAGAAAAACATTTTCTGATAATCTGGACGGTCTGAGTGACCGGGTTATCTCCAATCGTAAACAAGTCGGTGACCCGTACGGAAATGACTGGTATTATTTCACCGGACTTACCCTGAGTTACACATTTTATGGTGTCAAATGTCCCGCAATCTTCCGCTAAACCTTTCTTTTATTTAGCTGCACATTTTCGTACATTTGCCTCTTATTGCAGAGGATGAGTCTAAAAGAACAAATTGATATAAATAAACTGCCGCAGCACATCGCTATAATAATGGATGGCAATGGCCGTTGGGCAAAAAAAAAGGGGGCTATGCGAATATTCGGCCACCAAAATGCGGTAAAAGCAGTTAGAGATACTACGGAAGCCTGCGCAGAACTGGGTGTCAGATACCTTACGCTTTACGCATTTTCTACTGAAAACTGGAACAGACCGGAAACAGAAGTAAAGGCACTAATGTCTCTTCTGGTTACAACCATTAACAGTGAAATAAAAGTTCTCCAACAGAACAATATTAGACTACAAACGATCGGTAATACCAAAGAGTTGCCAAAAAATTGTCAGAAAGAACTGGAAGAAGCCATAAAGCTTACTTCTTCTAATACCGGTATGACACTAATACTTGCCCTGAGTTATAGCGGACGCTGGGAAATAACCAATGCTGTTCAATCAATCGCCAAAGATCTGAGTGAAGGAAAAATTGATGCTGACGCAATATCGGAATCTTTAATCTCCCGATATCTGCAAACAGCATCCGTCCCGGATCCTGAACTTATGATTCGTACCAGTGGTGAAATGAGAATCAGTAATTTTCTACTCTGGCAGATAGCATATTCAGAGCTATATATTACAGAGGTTTTGTGGCCTGATTTTAGAAAAGAACATCTCTGGGAAGCCTTGGTTAATTTTCAGAAAAGAGAAAGGCGTTTTGGTAAAATAAGTGAACAAGTGAATTAATAACCTTTTTAATGAAAATTTGTAAGTCTTTATTTTTTTCGATTATACTGATTTTTACACTTAGTCAGCAGATCTCAGGCCAATATTTACCTTCAGGTTCATTTAGCTACACCAATCCTCAGGAATATACAATCGAAGATATCACATTCACAGGTCTGGAAAGCATTGATCATAATGCTCTTATTGCAATTGCCGGACTCCGGAAGGGTGATCGCATTATGATTCCGGGAGAGACACTCAGCAATGCTCTTAAGAAAATATGGGATCAAAAGCTGGTTGGAGATATTGCCATATCAATAACCCGGATTGAAGGTGACAAAGTCTATATAAACTTTGATCTGAAAGAAAGACCCCGTTTATCCAGAATAGATATTGAAGGCGCCAAAAAATCTGACAAAGAAGAAATTACCAATAAGGTTAATATTTCCCTCGGACAGGTTGTAACCGATGCCATGACAAAAAATGCTATACAAAGGATAAATAAATATTACACGGAGAAAGGTTTTCTTGCTGCCAAAACAGAAATCCGGAAAATAGACGATACACTCCACGACAACAAAGTTATTCTCAAAATAAATATTAATCGTGGTCCCAAAGTCAAAGTTAATGCTATTAATATTTCCGGAAATGAAGCTGAAAGAGATGACAAAAAAACTGAAAAGCTATTATCTGACAAGCGTTTGAAGCGCAAGATGAAAGAAACCAAAGAGAAAAAGTTTTATAAAATATTTACCAGTTCCAAGTTTATTCAGGCTGATTTTGAGAAAGACCAGAAAGCGGTTATCGAATATTACAACTCATTGGGTTACAGGGATGCCCAGATAGTGAGAGACAGCGTTTATTTTGTTCAGGATAACCGGGTCAATGTAGACATGCAGATTGAAGAGGGGTCCCGCTATTATTTCAGAAATATAACCTGGCAGGGAAACTACATCTATTCTGACCGCGCTCTTGACACAATACTAAATATTAAAAAAGGGGACGTTTATAATCTTGCCCGGCTTGAGCGCAGGCTCAACTATAATCCCGATGGATATGATATAAGCTCTCTATATCTTGATGATGGATATCTTTTCTTCCATGTCGATCCGGTTGAAGTAATGGTTGAGAAAGATTCCATTGATATTGAAATGAGAGTCTACGAGGGACCTCAGGCAACAATTAAAAATATCACTGTCTCAGGCAATACCAAAACTCATGATCATGTAGTCATGAGAGAACTCCGGACACTACCCGGACAGAAATTCAGCCGTTCAGATCTAATCCGCTCACAACGAGAGATCGCAACACTGGGATACTTTGATGCCGAGCAGATCGGAATCAATCCTGTTCCCAATCCGGCCGATGGTACTGTAGATATCAATTATACAGTTGTAGAAAAGTCCAGTGATCAGATCGAACTATCCGGAGGCTGGGGAGGACAAATCGGATTAGTCGGAACCCTTGGACTTGTTTTCAACAATTTCTCTTTACGAAATATTCCCAAGTTTAAAACCTGGGATCCGTTGCCAAGCGGGGACGGTCAGCGTCTGTCCGTCCGCTTCCAGTCAAACGGGATATATTTTCAGAATTACTCCTTCTCATTTACTGAGCCATGGCTTGGCGGCAATAAACCTCATTCCTTAACAATGAGTCTCATCAGATCTCAGCAAAACCGTGTAAGCAGCGGCCTGAAGATAAGCGGTCACTTAAGGGTGCAAGGTGCAACACTCAGTTATGGAAAGAGATTAAAATGGCCTGATGATTACTTCTCGACAAGCTATTCTGTCTCTTTTATGCAATATAGCTTTAATAACTTTGGCACAAATCAGTTAGGGATTGACAACACTGCATCCAATAGTATAACGCTGACTTATTCATTGAGCAGAAACAGCTTGAATGACTTTACCTTCCCGACAAGCGGATCCAATCTTTCTTTTTCGGTAAGCAGTACTCCGCCATACTCATTGTTTAACAAAAAGAACTACGCCATACTCCCGGAGGAAGAAAAGTATAAAATGGTCGAGTATCATAAATGGATGTTTGATCAGTCCTGGTTCACCACCATCATACCGGGACAAAAAAGAAATCTCGTGCTTAATGCAAGGGCCCATTTCGGATACATCGGTTCCTATTCTCAACGAAGACCGGTGGGGCCGTTTGAACGTTTCATAATGGGTGGTGATGGTCTTTCGGGCTTCAACTTCCTGCTTGGATCCGAAATCATTGGTCTCAGAGGATATCAGAATAATGAAATCAAGCCGTTTGAGGCTGGCGGAACCGTAGATGCAGGAGGTGTATTATTTGACAAGTTTGTGACCGAGCTTCGTTATCCCATAAGTCTGAGTCCGGCCTTATCAGTAATTGCTCTTACATTTTTTGAAGCAGGCAATGTCTGGAACAATTTCAGGGATTTTAACCCGTTTCAGAATTACCGCTCCGCCGGGATCGGCACAAGGATCATGATGCCTGCATTTGGTATGATTGGTATTGACTGGGGATTCAGACTGGATGATGTGCCAGGAAAAAATCCGCTCGAAAACAGATCACGTGTAACATTTGTAATCGGACAGCAAATCAGATAACATTGTGAAAAAACTCCTTACATTTTTATTTATTTTTTCTATTTTCGGTACGACTTATGCTCAGAAGTTTGGGTACATAGATTCAGAGTATATTCTGAAAAAAATGCCCGAATATAAGGAAGCTCAAAAGGAATTGGATAAGCTTTCATCTGGCTGGCAAAAAGAAATTGAAGAGAAAAAACAAGAAGTCGATAAGCTGAAGGAGGATTTTCAGGCTGAAGAGGTTCTCCTCACAGAAACTATGAAGACCGAGAGGCTTGAAGAAATTTCCCTCAAGGAAAAGGAGCTCAAAGAATACCAAAAGAAAATTTTCGGATTTGACGGTCTGCTTTTTCTCAAGCGGCAGGATCTCATGAAGCCGGTACAGGACAAATTGTATGAAGCTGTAGAGAAAGTGGCAAAAGCAAAACGTCTTCAGTTTCTTTTCGACAAGTCGGGTGATCTCGTTATGCTTTATACGAACCCGATTCATGACTACACAGATTATGTATTGGATGAGTTAGGTCTTGGGGATCCGAATGATACGGTTAAATAAAAGTTTAAAGTCTATTATAAAAATGAAAAACAAATCAATCCTTAGTCTTTTATTAGCAATTTTTTTAAGTGCAACTTGTGCATTTGCCCAAACCCCGAAAATTGGCTATACCAATCTGGAATATATACTGGCTCAGCTGCCTGAAGCCAAGCAAATAGAAAGTCAGCTCAAGGAGTTCGAGAAGCAACTTCAGAGTCAGCTCCAGTCCAAATATACTGAGTACGAGCAGAAGCTGGACACTTACAGAAAAGGACAGGCAACAATGGCGGAAATTGTAAAGCAGGATAAAGAACAGGAACTCATTTCTTTACAAAACAATATCAGAGAATTTGAAGAAAAAGCTCAGGGGGAAATGCAGAACAAACAAGTTGCATTGCTTGAGCCTGTACTAAATAAAATTCAAAAAGCTATCGACAAAGTAGCCGAGGAAAACGGTTATACATATATTTTAAGTACTCACACCGAGATGGGCACATCTGCAATCATACTCTACGCAAAAAACCTTGAAGACAATATTTCTGACAAAGTCCTTCTGGCACTTGGAGTAACACCCAAACCGGCCACTAATCAGTCAGGAGCTCCTGTCAAAAAATAAAATATTATAACATTTTGTTTTATATTGAGGTCATTGCATAGCAATGGCCTTTTTTTGTTTTGTAATGAGTCAAATACCACCATATCTTTCTACAGGAGACAAAGTTGCTGTTATAGCAACCGCAAAAAAGATTGACAGACAATCGTTAGAGTATTCCATAAAGGTACTTAAATCCTGGGGCCTGATTCCCCTTGAAGGACAATATCTTTACAATAGCTACTTCCAGTATGCTGGTACTGATGAAGAAAGAATAACGGATCTTCAATGGGCCCTTAGCAACCCTGAAATAAAAGCTATTTTTTGTGCAAGGGGCGGATATGGAACGACACGGATTCTGGATAAGGCAAATTTGGAAAGCTTAAAAAAGTACCCCAAATGGTTAATTGGCTATAGTGATATTACGTCCTTACATTTCTCTTTTCAAGCCAGCGATTACTCAAGCATCCATGGTCCGATGCCCGTTAACTTCAGTAAAAATGTACAATATGGCAGTATGGATAAATTGAAAGAGATTCTGTTTGGTCAATTAAAAAGCAGCATACATATTCCTGCAGATCCCCAAAATAAAACGGGGACAGGCAAAGGCCCCATTATCGGAGGCAATCTTACACTCATATACAATATGATTGGTACAAAAACCGACATGGATTTTTCCGGAAAGATCCTTTTTATCGAGGAAGTAGGCGAATATCTTTATCATATTGACAGAGTCATGACTCATCTCAAAAGGGCAGGGAAATTAACCAATCTTCAGGGTCTCATCGTTGGTCACTTTTCCGATATAAAGGATAATGAAGAGCCATTTGGGAATAGCTGGAAAGACATTATTCTGGATGCGGTAAAAGATTATTGCTTTCCTGTGGCATTTAATTTCCCGGCAGGTCATGAAGATCATAATGATCCGATTATCCTAGGCACAGAAGCAATTCTTGCTGTAAATATGGATAAATGTGAGTTAGATTACCGTTCATTATACAGCACTTCCAGGACTGTCTGACCCACAGCTTTTAACGTTGCAGGATCAATCACATCTATATTGTCATTGTGGGTATGCCAGTAATCGCCGAAATATCCGTCTCCGGACATATTATATTCAATAATATCAATCATTGGTAAACCGGCTATTTCATTAACATAGGTATGGTCATCAATAATCGCCGGAGTTTTAACATTTACAAAGTATTGACCATATCCCAGGTCTCTGGCAGTTTGCCATACTTTATTAACAACAGAGGGGGCAAAATGCATGGACGTTCCTTCCATGGCAAACCGTGCATTGGCAGCACCAACCATATCAAGTAAGATTCCATAAAACGCACTATAGCCCTGTAAATGCTTGTTTTTTGCCCAATGCTGAGAACCAAGGCACCAAGAGTCCTGTATCCTGCCTATATCTTTGGCAAAATCAGGCTGTCCGTAGTCTTCTCCGTCAAAAAATATAATGTCAACTCCTACTGCCGGCTTCTTGTCCGACTCATTGACAACTCTCGCAATTTCAAGTAAAGCGCCAACCCCGCTTGCTCCGTCATTTGCTCCGTCAATAGGTTCCTTTATACGATCGGTATCCTGATCAGCAAATGGACGAGTATCCCAATGTGCAGCCAACAAAACCCTCTTTGCCAGATCGGGTCGATAACTCCCGATAATATTAGTAAGATTCAAGCGTGTACCATCGAACGCAGTTGCTTCGAACTGCTGGGTATATACCTCCCAGCCATAGTTTCTCAACTGCTGAACAAGGTATTCCCCGCATTTCCTGTGAGCAGAAGAATTAGGAACTCTGGGGCCAAAATCAACCTGTTTTTTAATAAACACGTATGCAGAGTCTCCATTAAAAAAAGGAGCAACCGGTTCTTTCTTTACAGCTTTATTTTCGCCCTTAGATTCAGAACGGCTCTCTTCCTTCTTTTCTTCACAAGCTGTAAACAGGACAGAAAGCGAAAAAACTACAAGCCACAAAAATCTATTCTTCATATGCCCAGTCAATTCCATGTTTCATATCCTTTATTACCAGGCCTTCTTTTTTAAATAAAGCTCTGATAGCATCTACCTTGTCATATTGCTTATTAGCTTTAGCCTCTTTATATAATTCCAGCAGCCCATCAATGAAAGTAGCAGGATCAACTGTATCTTCCTCGCAAAGCCCAAGAATATCTGTTATTATTGTTTTAAAGGTTTCTTTCATGTGAAGGAATACTTTTCCTTCTATCAGGTTAACATCAATTGATTTTGTATAAAGAGAGTTAATCTTTTTCAGCAGATTAAACAAAGAAGCAATTGTAATTGCCGTATTAAAATCGTCGTTCAGGCCTTTATAGCAATTTTCAGAAAGCTCGAGAAGTTCTTTATTAAGCTTCTCATCTTTTTCACTTTCCTCAGAAGGATAAGATAATTTTTCTAATACTCTCAGACCGTTAATCAGCTTCGTTAACCCTTTTTGAGCAGCCTTCAACGCTTCATTGGAAAAATCCAGCGTACTTCTATAATGCGCCTGAAGAATAAAAAATCGTATAGTCATGGGTGAATATGCCTGTTCCAAAGCAGGATGCTGCCCGGAAAAAAGCTCATTCATCGTAATGAAGTTACCCAGAGACTTACCCATCTTTTGCCCATTAATGGTAATCATATTATTATGCATCCAGAACCTGGCGGGCTGTTCATGATGGCAGGCAACAGACTGAGCCACTTCACATTCATGGTGAGGAAACAACAGGTCCATGCCCCCCCCGTGGATATCGAATATATTTCCCAGATACTTTGAGCTCATAGCAGAGCATTCCAGATGCCATCCCGGAAACCCCTCACCCCATGGAGAGCTCCATCGCATTATATGTTCCGGATTGGCTTTCTTCCACAAAGCGAAATCAAGCGGACTTTTTTTAGTGTCCTGCCCGTCCAGGTTTCTTGTTCCGGATTGCTGATCTTCAATAACCCTTCCAGATAGTTGACCATAGTGATGAACGGTAGCATATTTTTCAACATCAAAATAAACCGAGCCTTTATTTTCATATGCATATCCGTTCTTTATGATTTCCTCAATCATTGAAATCTGCTCAGGAATATGCCCGCTCGCCTGAGGTTCGATACTTGGCGGAAGAACATTAAGCTTTTCCATGACCTGATGGTAATTATCTGTGTAATACTTTACAACTTCCATCGGTTCTAATTTATCAAGACGGGCTTTCTTTCCGATTTTATCCTCACCGTCATCAGCATCCTGTTCAAGATGCCCCACATCTGTAATATTGCGGACATAGCGCACCTTATAACCAAGCGCTCTGAGATACCGGAATACAATATCAAATGTCACTGCTCCCCGGGCATGTCCCAGATGTGCTTCACCATATACTGTTGGCCCGCATACATACATTCCTACATAAGGCGGATTCAAAGCCGTGAAACTTTCCTTTTTTCTTGTTAAAGAATTATAAACAATAAGTCCTTCTTTCACCACTTATCAATATTTTTCATAATACTCTATTCTGGGAACCTTCTGATAGCAATATGGGTTCCTGAAATAACCCCCAATAATACGTAATAATTATTAAACTTTAGATTAATTTGTTTGATATTGGAAATTAGTTAACTTTGCACAAGAATTAGAAAAAAGCTTGAGAAAAGAGGGGACGCAGGTCCCCTCTTTTTATTGTATTGGAGATATAATATAAGTGATGGACTTAAAAAGAATCATCCGGGAATTTGTCGAGGAATTGATTCAGGGCAGTGAACTTTTTTTAGTGGATGTCCGCACAAGCAATAGTGGAAAAAGAAACAAAATTGCTGTACTTCTTGACAGTGACACTGGTATCAGTATTGATCAGTGTGCAAAAATCAGCCGGGAACTTTCACAAAAAATTGAAGCAGGAGATTTTGGAGATCTGTCATATGTCTTGGAAGTGTCTTCTCCCGGACTCGATGAGCCTCTGAAAATAAAAAGACAATACTTAAAAAACAGAGGCCGAGAACTTCAGGTTATCCTCAATGATGACACACAAAAGAAAGGTACTCTGGAAGATATCAAAGAGGACAGCATTGTTCTCTCTGTTTTTGACAAAAAGAAAAAAGAAGTTAGTTCATTTGAATTTGCTTTTAGAGATATAAAAAAATCAAACATTATAGTTTCATTTAAATGACGATGGAAAGCGCAACTTTAATTGAATCCTTTGCCGAATTTGCGAAATTCAAGAATATTGACCGCCCTACCATGATGCGAATACTGGAAGATGTGTTCCGTACCATGATCCGGAAGAAATTCGTGACTGATGATAATTTTGATGTTATCATCAACGTCGACAAAGGAGACCTGGAAATCTGGAGATTCAGGGAAATTGTGTCGGATGACTTTGCAGAAGACAGCTTTGACTATGATGAAAATCTCCATATATCCCTTACAGAAGCGAGGAAAATTGAAGAGGACTTTGAAATCGGAGAAGAAGTTGCTGAAGAAGTAAAACTTATTGACTTCGGGAGACGGGTTGTCATGACAGCAAGACAAACCCTGATGCAAAAAGTAAAAGATCTGGAAAAGGATATTCTTTTCCAAAAGTACAAAGAACTTGTTGGAGAAATTATTGTTGGAGAAGTTTACCAGATCCTCAATCGCGAAATTTTGCTGATCGACGGAGAAGGCAATGAACTGGTTCTTCCAAAAAATGAGCAAATATCCAAAGATCGTTTCCGCAAAGGTGATAATGTAAGAGCAATTGTTCACAGAGTGGAAATGCATAATGGTAATCCGAAAATCATTCTTTCCAGAACATCTCCGGTATTTCTTGAGAAGCTGTTTGAAACTGAAGTTCCGGAAGTTTTTGATGGTCTCATTTCAATAAAGAAAGTGGTAAGGGAACCAGGAGAAAGAGCCAAAGTTGCAGTAGAATCATATGATGATCGTGTAGATCCGGTCGGAGCGTGTGTCGGAATGAAAGGATCAAGGATACACAGCATTGTAAGAGAGCTTGAGAATGAAAACATAGATGTGATTAACTTCACAGACAATCTTGATCTTTATATTCAGCGTGCGCTTAGTCCCGCCAAAATCAGCAGCATCAAGATTGATCAGCAGGAAGGCCGCGCTTCCGTTTATCTTAAACCGGACCAGGTTTCCCTGGCAATCGGAAAAGGCGGCCAAAACATAAAGCTGGCAAGCAAGCTTGTTGGTTTGGAAATAGATGTCTTCCGCGAGCTTTCAGAAGCGGAAGAAGAAGATGTTGATCTGATCGAATTTACCGATGAGATCGATGAATGGATTATTGAAGAGTTAAAAAGAGTTGGTCTGGATACAGCGAAAAGTGTACTTGCTTTATCTAAAGATGACCTTCTTAGAAGAACTGAACTGGAAGAAGAGACAATCGAAGATATTGTCAGTATCCTGAAACAGGAATTCGAATCGTAGAAAAAACTATTTGTTCAGAGAAAAAAAAATAGAATGGCAGAAGAAAAAATGATGAGACTGAGCCAAGTTGCCAGAAAGTTAAATGTTGGGACCTCCACCATAGCCGACCATCTTTCTGCAAAAGGTTTTTCCATTGAAAACAATCCAAACTCTAAAGTCACATTGGAGCAATTCGATATGCTGATGAAGGAGTTTGCCTCCTCAATAATGGATAAAGAAGAGGCTTCCGGTCTCACCATTGGCAAAAAGCATTCTGACGTAGTAATTAAATCTGATCCGGGTACTACTAAAAAAGAAGTGGAGGATGAGGATGAAATATTTATTAAGAATGTTTCTCCCTCGGTGCCTGAGCTGGATGAAACTGCGGAAGATAACAAGCAAGGAAAAGTTCTTACAGAAGAAGATCCTATTGGCAAAGTAAAACTTCAGGGCATCAAGGTTGTAGGCAAAATTGAACTTGGAGAAAAGAAAAAGATCAAGCCGGAAGCCGAGACTGAAGCCAGCAGTGCTTCCCCTGCACAAAAGACTTCTCAGTCAGAGGAGCCTGTAACTGCTCCGGCTGAGGTAGAAAAAACGGAGCCAATTGTTAGTGAACCTCCAATAGAGAAGCCGGCGGCTGCCGAAGAAATAAAGAGTACTCCCGAAACTGAACCGGTTATCAGTTCTGCCATTCCAACAGATACCAGACAATCAGAACCGGAAATACTCTCTGAAGCTAAAGAAGAAACTGTCAATACACACGAAGAACCGGCTGAAGCTCGCGGACATTCAGAACACCTGGCTGAACCGGAGCTAATCAATGCCAAAGCCGATCAGCTAAAAGGCTTAACGGTTTTAGGGAAAATTGAGCTGCCTTCTGACAAAAGCAAGAAGAAAAAACCGGTAGCCTCATCCGATGTTGCCAGACAACAGGAAGAAGACAAGAAAAAAGCCAAGAAAAAGCGTAAACGTCTTCGAATAGAAAACAACCCTGTTGGCGGAGGTCAAGCTCCAGGCCAGGGTCCCGGTCAGGGACCGAAGCCCGGAAACCAGTTTGCCGGCCAGGGCCAGAATAGACCAGGTCATGCGAACTTCAAAAAAGGCGGAAAACCTGTCGGTCAGCAGTCTGTTGCAAAAGAAGAAGTTTCTGACAAGGAAATCCAGGACAAAATCAAAGCAACACTTGCAAAGCTAAGTGGAGGCGGACCTGCCAAAAAAGGCACCAAACGGTCTAAGTACAGGAAAGAAAAACGCTCCGCGTTTGCAGAAGCAGAAGAAGAAAGACTACTTCAGCAACAGGAAGATGCTAAAACATTAAAAGTAACGGAATATATTTCAGCAAATGACCTTGCTTCACTTTTAGGAGTAAGTGTAAATGAAGTAATCAGCGCGAGCATGGGACTGGGTATGTTTGTATCCATTAACCAGCGGCTTGATGCGGAAGCAATCACGGTTATTACTGATGAGTTTGGATACAATGTTGACTTTACCAATATTGAAGAAGAGGAAGAGTTTGAGCAGGAAGAAGTAGATGACGCGAAGGATCTCTCAGAAAGAGCGCCGATTATCACCATTATGGGACACGTTGACCATGGTAAAACAAGTTTGCTCGACTACATACGTAAAACGAAAGTAGCAGCTGGTGAAGCCGGGGGAATTACCCAGCACATAGGTGCCTATTCTGTCGTAACGGAAAGCGGCAAAAAAATAACCTTCCTTGACACACCAGGTCACGAAGCATTTACCGCTATGCGTGCACGTGGAGCTAAGGTAACAGACATTGTCATCATTGTTGTTGCTGCTGACGATGCTGTCATGCCTCAGACAAAAGAAGCGATAAACCATTCGCTTGTTGCCGGAGTTCCGATTGTTATTGCTATTAACAAAATTGATAAGCCTACGGCTAATCCGGATAAGATTAAAGAAGAGCTTGCTAACGAGAATATCCTGGTTGAAGACTGGGGTGGAAAATATCAGTGTGAAATGATATCCGCTAAATCGGGACTTAATATCAACTCTCTGCTGGACAAAGTTCTCCTTGAAGCAGAATTGCTCGATTTAAAAGCCAATCCGGACAGAAATGCTGTTGGTACAGTTGTAGAAGCTTCTCTTGATAAAGGTCGCGGCTATATTGCAACCATTCTGGTTCAGAATGGTACGCTGAGTGTCGGAGATGTAATTCTTTCCGGAGCCCATTATGGCAGAGTAAAAGCCATGATGGATCATAGGGGAAACAGGATAGAAAAGGCTGGACCTTCTACTCCGGTACTTGTCCTTGGTCTTAATGGCGCCCCGCAAGCAGGTGACAAGATCAAGGTAATGGAATCCGAAAGAGAAGCACGGGAAATCGCCTCCAAACGTGAACAGGTATTGCGGGAACAGAGTATTCGTACCAAAAAGCATATTACTCTTGATGAAATCGGCAGACGACTTGCAATCGGAAACTTTAAAGAACTTAATGTTATCGTCAAAGGTGACGTGGACGGTTCTGTTGAAGCCCTCTCCGATTCCTTGCTAAAGCTTTCTACTGAAGAAATCCAAATCAGAATTCTGCATAAAGGCGTTGGTCAGATTTCCGAATCAGATGTCCTCCTTGCGTCTGCATCAGATGCCATCATTGTCGGATTCCAGGTAAGACCTTCAAGCGGAGCAAGAAGGCTGGCAGAGAATGAAGAAATTGAGATTCGTCTGTACTCTATTATCTATGATGCGATTGACGAAATCAAAGATGCTATGGAGGGTATGCTTGCTCCGAAATTGGAAGAAGTTATTACAGGAAATGTGGATGTACGTGAAGTATTTAAAATCTCTAAAATCGGAACCGTTGCCGGATGTTATGTCACTGAAGGTTCCATTAAGCGAAACAGCAGCGTAAGGCTAATCAGAGACGGCATCGTTGTTCATACCGGCAGTATTGATGCCCTTAAGCGTTTCAAAGACGATGTGGCAGAAGTTCGTTATGGTTATGAATGCGGGATCAGTATCAGAGGCTTCAATGACATACGTGTAGGAGACAACATTGAACCGTTTGAAACAAAAGAAACGAAGAGAACTTTATAATAAAGACAATCGCAATATAACTTGTAAAACCATCCTTTCCGGATGGTTTTTTTATTTACTTTCTTACCTTGAATAAAAAAAGCCGGGGCTGTACGCTCCGGCTTCTTTATTTTTTCAATTAATATTCGTATTAATTCAGATTATTCTTAAGAAGATACTCCGCAATCTGTACTGCATTTGTCGCTGCTCCTTTTCTAAGGTTGTCAGCAACTACCCACATATTTAATGTATTAGGTTGTGATTCATCTCTTCTAAGTCTCCCGACAAAAACCTCATCCCTTCTATGTGAGGTCATCGGCATTGGATAAAGAAGATTCTTTACATCATCCTGTACAACCAAACCTTCCGCTGCTTCCAGTAACTGGCGAACTTCATCAAGGTCAAAATCTCTTTCAAATTCAACATTGATTGCTTCAGAATGACCTCCCATAACAGGGATTCTCACTGCAGTCGGGCTAACTCTAATGGAACCATCATTGAAGATTTTTCTGGTTTCATTAACCATTTTCATCTCTTCTTTGGTATAGCCATTATCTGTAAATACATCAATATGGGGTAATACATTCAAATCAATCTTATACGGATAAGCTTTTGCCCCTTCAATACCCTTCCGCTCATTCATCAGCTGATCTACGGCATTCTTTCCGGTTCCGGTCACTGACTGGTACGTTGAAACTACAATTCTTTTGATCTTGTATTTCTTATGCAAAGGATAAAGAGCAACAACCATCTGGATTGTTGAACAATTTGGATTCGCAATAATCTTATCCTCTTTTGTAAGCTCTTTTGCATTGATCTCCGGAACGATCAGTTTCTTTGCAGGGTCCATTCTCCAGGCCGAACTGTTATCGATAACTGTAACTCCTGCTTCCGCAAACTTCGGGGCCCACTCAAGTGAGGTTCCGCCACCTGCCGAAAAGATCGCTACGTCCGGTTTCTGACTGATCGCATCCTCCATTCCAACTACAGAGTACTCCTTACCCTTAAATTTTATCTTATTTCCAACAGATCTTTGAGATGCAACAGGGATTAACTCTGTAACCGGAAAATTTCTTTCTTCCAGCACTTGTAAGATTTCACCACCTACAAGACCGGTGGCACCTACTACAGCAACTTTCATTTTGTTTAAGTTTTATCAAAGTTTATACTAGTATCCAAAGTTAATTTATTTATTTTTATTTTTATGCCCAATTCAACTTTTAGCATTTTTTTTACTTAAAAACCAATATGGATAATGTATCATTTTTTCTTTGCAGGGCTATGCCTTTTGTCATCACTTTGCCCCAATCAGGCAGTCAGCCAGTCTGCAAATGACTTTCTCTGGCAAGGAGATACGGCTTTTTTTATAAAAACTCAAACAGGCTTTCAGGCCAATGGGGCGAAAAGTACCGGACAGCTCTGCATTTGGAAGCATTATGAACGTCCCACAAACACATTATGGAAATGGTCTCTTCAAATGGATTTCAATCCTTCTGCTTCTAATTATGTCAGACTATATTTAATTGCAGACAAACCACTCAACGATCCGGATCTAAAAGGATTCTACCTAAAAGTCGGCGGAAGTTCAGGCTCACTTGATGCAATTGACCTTTTCTATCAGGATGGAAATCAACATACGCAATTGACCAGAGGAGTTGCCGGCTTCATAGGACAGGAAAAAGTAGATGTCCGGATAAAAGTTGAGCTTCTCAAAGATAATTTCTGGCGTATAAATGCTGATTCAACAGGCGGGCTCTCTTATATCTCTCAGGGAGAAGCAGAAGTATTGTGCAATATTGAATCCGGATATACCGGAGTAATGTTTTTCCATACATCCACAAGAGCTGATAAATTTATTTTAAAAAGCATATCTGTTGATTCTGTCCCTATTGCCATAATAGATGCCCAGATCCGCAACGAATCAGAGTTTATTGTACTTATGTCAGAAGAAATCAAAAATCTTAACTCTGATCATATCCGAATTAATTCAGCAAAGCCTGATTATGTATATTGTAATGAAGACTCTCTAACCATTCGCAGCGATTTTCTTCTCAAAAACGCTTACAATACCCTTATTATAACCATTCCCTGGCTGGAAGAAAGTCTGGAATACAACTTTTACTTCACCCCGTATCTACCATACGCCTCACTGATATTTAATGAAATCATGCCTTCCCCTTCTGCAATATCGGGATTGCCCAATTCTGAGTATATTGAACTTTTAAACAGAAGCACATCGCCTGTACAATTGTTTTCATTCACACTCTCTGACCGGCAAACCTATTCAAAAATACAGGATAGCATAATTATCAAGCCGGATTCCATACTTATACTGTGTCCCGCAAACGCTGTCGGTGATTTTGAAATCCATGGACAGGTCCTGGGCCTTAATCCCTGGCCTTCATTAAACAATGACCACGATGATATTTATCTGAGGGATCCCGCAGACCGGATCATCTTTGCTCTTTCGTACTCCAACGAATGGCATTCTGATAAAAAAGCAAGTGCCGGTGGCTTTGCACTTGAAGCTATAGCTCCTGACGGTTTTTGTTTAGGAAAAGCAAACTGGCAAACATCAACAAATCCGAAGGGAGGCAGTCCCGGAAAAACAAACAGTCAGTATGTGCCGGATTACCATAATATCCTTCCGAACACTATGAGCTCATCTATAAATAACAACACGATTACCTTAACTCTCGACCGCAATCCTGATTGGAACCAGTATTCAACTGCCTTTATAAATAACAGTATCGTGCCCAACGTAGCGGCTGATCAGAATTCCATTACACTGGAAGCACCTTTTCTCCTGCAATCCAACTCAATTTATTCGGTTATTCTAAAAAAATTAGGCAATTGCGTGGGTTACATCAATGAAGTTTTTTTTCACGAAGTAATATATACTACTGATCCGGACAGTCTTGATTTAGTATTTAATGAAGTCATGTTCAATCCTGATCCGGACGGCCCCGAATTTATTGAGTTATACAACCAGTCCGATAACTATATCAACCTTAAAAGCTTCAATTTACAGTATCAGAACACGGAAAGTCTAACACAAACCTCCTTTCCTGTAAGCCATAATGATAATATAATGATGCCACACAGCTATGCTGTTCTAACCAGGGACTCTGGAAGTCTTGTCAGAAAATATACAAATGCCGTTAATGAAGCGATTATCGAAATGCCAAGATTCCCTGCCTTAAATAATAAAAATGCCAGATTAACCCTTTCATCGGCAAACAGGATTCTGGATGACTTCACATATAATGAAAACTATCATCATAGTATTCTTTCTTCTGCAAAGGGAGTATCTCTGGAGCGAATTTCATCAGCAAGTCCGACCAATCTCCCTCAGAACTGGACATCTGCCTCCTCGACTTCTCTTTATGCGACTCCGGGTTTCAGAAACTCACAGGCAAGAAGCATGAATGGTGACAGTAGATTGTTATCAATCAGCCCTGAAATATTTACTCCGGATGGCGATGGAATTGATGATTTTATAATCATCAGTCTGACATTGCCCTCAGAGAACTGGATCGCATCAATCCGTATTTTTGACATGAACGGCCGATTAATAAAAAGACTATCCAATAATCAATCACTTGGCACTGCAAATATATTAACCTGGGATGGAAGTAATGACTCCGGAAGTATGGCCGGGATTGGAATTTATATTATAGCAGCTGAGTTATATAACCTGGACGGACAGGTCAACCTTATCAAAGAAACCGTAGTAGTTGGAGGTCGCCTCTAACCAATTGTTTACTTTTTCGTAAACAAGGCTTTAATTGGTTTCCCTAAAAAGAACAGGAAATATTTGTAAATTTGCAGCAATTCTAACCCGGAAGACTATGAGTGAAGAAAAATTAAGATATTCAGAAGAAGACCTGAAAGAGTTTCAGGTATTAATTGAAGATAAACTTGAAAAAGCCCGTAAGGAGCTAAATTATATCAAAGAAGTGCTTAGCCGCAGAAATGACCCAGGAACCGATACTACTGCCGGCACATTAAAACTTCTTGAAGACGGAGCAGACACTGCTGAAAAAGAAAACTTTACCCAGCTGGCAGCAAGGCAGCAAAAGTTTATTCAACAGCTGGAAAATGCTCTTGCCAGAATTAAAAACGGCACGTATGGAATATGCATTGAGACGGGCAAATTAATTCCTAAAGAGCGCTTAAGGGCCGTACCTCATACTCAGCATTCTATTGAAGCCAAACTTAATCGCAGAGACTGAGTTGGACTTCCTGATTCATCATATAGAAGCTCTGATCTTTTGTTCTCCGGACCCTCTCAGTCAGAAAGACCTGCAACAATGCCTTTCTGAAATGTTTGAGGCAGAAGTGCCTATGCAAGATATCGAACGGGCGATAACTATTCTGGAAGAAAAATATCAGTCCGAGCAGTTCCCGTTTTCAATAGTACACTCCGGTGATGGTTATCAGTTTCTCACAAAGCCGGCATACCAGGCAAGTATCAGCATCCTTCTGAAACATAAGTCAAAAAAAAGACTGTCTGCCAGTGCCCTCGAAACACTGTCCATTATTGCATATAAACAACCAATCACCAAAGGAGAAGTCGAACAGCTAAGAGGAGTAAACTGTGATTACGCTGTACAGAAACTTTTGGAAAAGCAATTAATTGAAATTGTCGGTAAATCAGACTCAATTGGTCGCCCTGTTTTGTATGGAACAACTGCCAGATTTATGGATTATTTTGGCATCAACAGTCTGAAAGATCTTCCTGTACCCAAAGACTTCAAAACCGAAGATAATGAGATCGGCCTGAGCGATGACAGTGATTCAGACTCCGGGGTATCTGCAGAACCGGATCAAGAGTAGTTCAAATTTTAAAACTTAATAAAATACAGTAGTGATACTGAATTAAAAAATGAAAGATCAATCCAATAAGCGATTTTCAAAGAAGACATCTTCGCATCCATCCTCTGAGAAAAAACATTCCACTGCAAACTCCGGCTCTTCTTCCCAAAGTACCAATCAGGATAATGAGTTGATCAGGCTTAACCGGTATATTTCCAATGCGGGTATTTGCTCACGTAGAGATGCGGACAAACTGATCGAGCAGGGTGAGATCTCCGTAAACGGAGAAATAATAACCTCGCTGGGAACCAAAGTTCATCCGACAGATCGTGTCAGATACAAAAACAAGATCCTGAAAAGAGAGCATCACATCTATGTTTTGCTGAATAAGCCTAAGGATTTTATTACAACAATGGATGATCCTCAAAACCGCAGAACAGTAATGGATCTGGTAAAACAGGCGGGAAATGAGCGAATATATCCTGTTGGCCGGCTTGATAGAAATACCACAGGTCTTCTTCTGCTTACCAATGATGGAGAACTTGCCGATTTCCTTACTCATCCGAGCAACAGAATTCAGAAAATTTATCAGGTAGATCTTGATCGCCCTGTTTCTCCTGAAGACTTTGAAGCTATACAAAAAGGTATCGAACTGGAAGATGGTCCTATTAAACCGGATGATGTTCAGATCTTATCAAAAGATCGAAAAATACTTGGCATCGAAATCCATGAAGGCAGAAACCGGATCGTTCGCAGGATATTTGAACATTTCCGATACGAAGTTGTCCGGTTAGACCGCGTTATGTATGCCGGTCTAACAAAAAAAGATCTGATAAGAGGAAAATGGAGATTCTTAAATCCCAAAGAAGTGCTAAACTTAAAACACTTTAATAAAAAGTAAAGACTTCCAATACTGTCCAAAGCAGAAGCCTCTAATATTTTTCTATAATTCTTAAAAGAGTACACGTGTAAACGTATACTCTTTTAAACCCTTTGTGTGAAGTAATATCATAGTTATCCTCTCTGCATTAGCTTCCTTCCCTTCAGGATACACTACATCATTATGGAAACAATACAACAATAGCTTGCTGCTGACCATCCTTTTTTCTCTTAAGTCTTCCGGGAAGTTAAACCTTACAGGCTCCTCTTCAACATTTCACGCAAAGTTAGCATAGTCCCTGAATATATCCCGATTCAAATAATTCTATCAGATCTCTTGCTTTCACAACAACAAACCTTACAAATGCATGCTGTTCTTATTCAAAACACTCACATACAATTTAACAAAGATCCTTGAGAGAAATCTAAAAAAATTATTATTATAAGGCAAAAACAAAAACCCAGATAAAGATTTGAAAGTATACTAATAACTAATGAGAGAAAAGGTCAATAGATACTTTTCAGGTGAAAACCTGCTAACAAATTAATTACATAAAAACATGCACCTGTGCAGCAACAAAAAAGCCCTTCTTTAGAAGGGCTTTGGAAGGTGGTGACGAATGGAATCGAACCATCGACACAAGGATTTTCAGTCCTTTGCTCTACCAACTGAGCTACGTCACCATCACTTTGTTTTAAAGTGGTGCAAAGATATACCTTTTTGTATTGAGTACAAAATTTATTTACTAAACTTGTAAAAAAAATTATGGCATATTTATCTCAGGTTATTTTTATCCTAATTCTGGGCATTACTGCATATTTGATTTTTACCCGTATCAAACGAATCAGTTCAAACATACGTCTGGGTAGATCTGCCGACCGGTCAGACAATATTGGTCAGAGAATAAAGAATGTCCTGCTGGTCGCTTTTGGTCAGAAAAAGATGTTTAAGCGCCCTGTTCCGGCTATCCTCCATTTATTTGTCTATCTTGGCTTCCTTATTGTTAATATTGAGATCCTCGAAATCGTTATTGATGGTTTTTCCGGCAGACACAGAATTTTTGCTCCGTATTTTGGCACACTATATCCTTATTTCATAGGGTTCTTCGAGTTTTTTGCTGTTACAGTACTTATTTCATGTCTGATTTTCCTGATCAGAAGAAACATTCTTAAAGTAAACCGCTTCAGTGGAATTGAGATGCGTAAATGGCCCAGGCTGGATGCAAATATCATTCTGGTCGTTGAAATACTTCTAATGATTGCACTACTTACCATGAACGCTTCCGATGTTGCTCTCCAGCAAAAGGCACATGCCGGATATCCGCAAACCGGTGCCTTCTTCTTTAGCGGTGTTCTGGTTTCATCATTGAGCAATCTTACTACCGGTACGCTGATATTTATTGAGCGATTCACCTGGTGGTTTCACATTATAGGGATTTTTGCTTTTGCCGTATATGTTTTTTCTGATTCAAAGCACTTGCATATTTTCATGGCTTTCCCTAACACGTTCTATGGTAAACTAAGACCTCAGGGCTATTGGAACAACATGCCATCTGTCACAAAAGAGGTGAAACTTATGCTTAATATAAGCGATCCGGTGCAGACAGACGAAAACAATCCTTCAGATACCCCTGAGCGTTTCGGCGCCAAAGACGTAACAGACCTGTCCTGGAAAAACCTGATGGATGCCTATACCTGCACAGAATGTGGTCGTTGTACATCCAATTGTCCTGCCAATATTACCGGCAAAAAACTTTCTCCCCGTAAAATCATGATGGATACACGCGACAGACTGGAAGAGCTGGGCGAAAATATTCGCAAAAACGGAGTGGCTGCCAGTGACAACAAATCTTTGTTGGGAGACTACATCAGCGAAGAAGAAATTATGGCCTGTACTACATGCAGCGCATGTGTAGAAGCTTGTCCTGTTCTGATTGATCCATTAGATATCATCGTTCAACTCCGTCGCTACAAGATTATGGAAGAAGCGCAAGCTCCTTCATCATGGAACAGCATGTTTTCCAATATTGAAAACAACTTTGCTCCCTGGAAATTCTCTCCTTCCGACCGGTACAACTGGGTTGAAAAATTAAATAATTAAAAGATTATGGCAGATAAAAATTATAAAGCTCCTTTAGTATCCGAATTTATGGCAAGAGGAGAAACACCGGAAGTTTTATTCTGGGTAGGGTGCGCAGGATCCTTTGACGACCGTTATAAGGCTGTCACCATTGCATTTGCCAAAATTCTCAATGAAGCAGGTATATCATTTGCTGTCCTGGGACCTGAAGAATCATGTACCGGAGAACCTGCCAAAAGAGCCGGCAATGAGTTTCTCTATCAGATGATGGCAATCTCCAATATTCAGTTGCTAAACAGCTACAATATAAAAAAGATAGTTACAGCCTGCCCGCATTGCTTCAACATCATGAAAAATGATTATCCGGAACTCGGAGGCAATTATGAAGTAACCCACCATTCAACATTTCTTCAACAACTTATCGATACAGGGAAACTTAAAGTAGAAGGCGGAGCGTTTAAAGGAAAGAAAATCACGTTCCATGATTCCTGCTATCTGGGTCGGGCAAACAGCATATACGAAGCGCCCCGAAACCTGATTGAAAAGCTTGATGCTGATCTTGTAGAGATGAAAAGATGCCGGAGCAAAGGTTTATGCTGTGGGGCTGGAGGAGCTCAAATGTTTAAAGAGCCGGAACCAGGCAAAAAGGATATTAATATTGAACGAGTTGAAGAAGCTCTTGATACAGGAGCGCAGGTTATCGCTTCAGCCTGCCCGTTTTGCATGACTATGCTGGCAGACGGTATTAAGAGTAAAGAGAAAGAAAATCAGGTAATGGTATATGATATTGTTGAACTGATTGCCAAAGCCAAAAACTTATAACTATGTTTGTTGATTTCGATACTTTACCCGCTGATGCAAAGATCTGGGTATACCAGGCAGACCGATGCCTTAATGATACTGAATTGGAGAGCCTTGGAAGCAGATTCAGAATATTTTCCGACTCATGGGACAGTCACGGGAAGAACCTGAGAAATTCATTCCGCTTTTTTCATAACTATTTCATCGTTATTGGAGTTGATGAGAATTATACAACGGCAAGCGGCTGTTCCATCGACAAATCTGTAGATTTTATCCGTAAAACCGAACAGGAATTTATGGTTAATTTCCTTGACAGATCAAGGATTGCCTTCGAAATAGATAATGTTATACAACAATATTCGTTTAATAATCTGAAGATGTATATAAATAATCAAACCATCAGACCTGAGAATTTGATGTTTAACAATACTGTTGCCACTATGGATGAATTCAGAAAAAAATGGAAAATTCCTGCCGGCGAAACATGGATTTCTAAATATTTCAATAAATAAAAAAGAATTATTTATATTTGTAAGATTTTCGTTATCTTTAAAGTTATTTAACCTTTTGTATACCAATGGTTGCCTAACTTATTGATGCAAAAACAAAAAAATCTAAAAGCTACCCAAATTAAAATGAACAAACGTAATATTGTCATTTTTTTCGTTGCCTTGTTAGCAGTTGCCGCCTGCACGCCGAAAGCAACAAAATTGTTTTCTAAAGGAGAAAAGGAATATAACATGGCTGCCTACCAGACAGCTATAGAAAACTATAAGCAGGCAATAGCAAAAGGTTACCATGAAGGCTCTGTCGCCAATTACCGGATTGCCGAAGCGCTCAAAAAATCCAACAGGATTCATGAAGCAGAGCAGTACTATGCCAAAGCAGTTAACAGTAATCTGAAAGAAGATGAAGCTGTTTTCTGGTATGCCTACTCTCTGAAAGCCAATGGGAAATACGAAAACGCTAAAGAGCAGTTCAAAAGATATATTGCTCAGGGCAGCAACTTTGATCTTGTCAACAGGGCAAAAAGAGAAGTTGAAAACATAGAGGCTATCAGCCACATATTGGAAAATCCTGCCGAGTATGAAGTGAGAAATCTGGAAGAATTAAATACTTCCAATGCTGAATACTCTCCCTTTATGAGCAAAGGTAAGCTATATTATACTTCCAACAAGGGCATAACCAAAATGCATACAGCGAACAATACCGGATTCACTGATATTTTTGAGTTTATCTTTGATGGAGTTGATCGTTTCTCAGGCCAGGCTAAACCTTTGCCTAATCAGATCAATACAAATGACGCCCATGAAGCAACACCTATATACTCCAAAGATGGAAAAACAATGTATTTTTCGAGAGGGAATACAGGAAATAAAAAAGGACGTAAGGAAGTTGACATTTATATGTCCAGACTTCAGAATGGTGTCTGGTCAGAGCCTGAGCTATTACCATTTTGCGGAGAAACATCCTGGGATTCCTCTCCGGCACTTTCTCCGGATGGCAAAAAATTATACTTCGCATCAAACAGAGATGACAAAGATGCACAGGGCGGTATTGACATATATGTTGCTACCATCGACAGTACCGGCAAGTGGGGTAATGTAAGAAACCTCGGAGCTCCTGTTAATACCAGAGGCAATGACATGTTTCCTTACATTGATGATTTTGGCAACTTTTATTTCTCCTCCGATGGTCATCCAACCCTTGGCTCTCTCGATATATTCAAGATAGTGGAAGATGAAAACGGAGACATGGTAATAAAGAATCTTGGGCGCCCCATTAACAGCCCGTATGAAGACTTCGCGCTTTATGCAATCGACAGTGTGACAGGCTATTTCAGCTCAAACAGACCAGAAGGAAAAGGTGATGATGACATTTACGAATACAATGCATATAAGAATGCTATTTACGTTGTTCAGGGAGTTACTGTATCCGAAGACAGTAATCTGGTAATATCCAATGCTCTGATTACAATCACTAATATGCAGGGTGACACAGTTGCCCGGATAACCTCTGACGAAAATGGCAAGTTCACATACCCTGCAGAACCAGAGCAGGAATACAATGTAACTGCCAGCCGGGATGGCTTCCTGTTCTATGAAAGCAAATTCTCAACAGTTGGAAAAACAGTAGATAAAAAGAAACTGAAACCAGGCGACAACGAGGTCGTAATCGAACAAACAATCGCAATGAAGAGAAAAGCAGTCGGAATTGTCTTTGTTATTGACAATGTTTATTATGACTTCGACAAATGGGATATACGTCCGGATGCAGAAATTTCATTGAATACGGTTGTTGATTTCCTTCAGAAGAATCCTGATATCAATATAGAGCTTAGCTCACACACTGATGAAAGAGGAGCTGCGAAATATAACCGTGATCTTTCACAAAAACGGGCTCAGTCTGCTGTAAATTACATCATATCCAAAGGGATAGATGCTGAAAGAATTGTAGCAAAAGGTTACGGTAAAGACAAGCCGTTAATCCGCAATGCTCAGACAGAAGAAGAACATCAGAAAAACAGACGTACTGAGGTTGAAGTAACCAATATATCAGATCCGAACATTAAAATAATTAAAAAAGGCGAAGAGGATCTGCTGACAACCCAGCCTTAATTTCCCGCATAGAAATTATACAATAAAAGTCCCGTTAGATTCGGGACTTTTTTATTTTTGCAGATATTCAATTTTCACACATAAATAATAATGGCAGAAGACAGATATATGCAGCGTGGAGTTTCATCCGGCAAGGAAGAAGTGCACGCTGCGATCAGCAAAATTGACAAAGGCCTTTTCCCAAAAGCATTTTGCAAAGTTGTTCCGGATATTCTGGGCGGTGATGAGCAATATTGCACAATAATGCATGCCGATGGAGCTGGTACCAAATCTTCACTGGCATATATGTACTGGAAAGAAACCGGAGACTTATCTGTGTGGAAGGGAATTGCCCAGGATGCCATCGTTATGAATACAGATGATCTGCTGTGTGTCGGAGCGACTAATAATATTCTACTTTCTTCTACAATAGGTAGAAACAAGAATCTGATTCCGGGCGAAGTAATTGCAGCAATTATTAACGGCACAGAAGAAGTTCTGCAAATGCTGAGAGATAATGGAATCGGCATATACAGCACTGGCGGAGAAACCGCAGATGTCGGAGATCTGGTACGAACTATTATCGTAGACAGCACTGTTACGTGCCGAATGAGAAAGGATCATGTCATAACCAATGACGGAATCGGGCCCGGACAGGTAATTGTAGGCTTTGCCTCTTACGGTCAGGCTACGTACGAATCAGATTATAATGGAGGAATGGGAAGTAACGGCCTGACCTCTGCCAGGCATGATGTATTTGCCAACTATCTTGCCGGTAAATATAAGGAAAGCTATGATCCTCAGGTTCCGGCCAGCCTGGTCTACTCCGGAACAAAACAGTTAACCGATGCCATTGAAGGGCTGAAAATTGATGCAGGTAAACTTGTTCTTTCTCCGACAAGGACCTATGCTCCGTTAATGAAAAAAATTCTTGATCATCACAGGCAGTCAATTGGCGGTATTATTCATTGCAGCGGGGGTGGTCAAACAAAAATCCTTCATTTTATTGATCAGCATCATATTATCAAAGACCGGTTATTGCCGGTACCGCCTCTTTTCAGGATGATTCAGGAAGAAAGCAATACCTCATGGCAGGAAATGTTCAAAGTTTTCAATATGGGTCATCGCCTTGAAATATACACTGATGAACAATCTGCAACTGAGATGATTGATATCGCAAAATCGTTTAATATTGAGGCAGCGATTATTGGCAGGGTTGAATCATCTCCAATTAAAAAACTCACCATACAGATGGGATCCGAGACTTTCAATTACTAAAAAGAACAGCAAAGGAATAAAGAATTATTAAGCCATCTCCGGCAAAGCTATAGAAGTAATCGTTTTGATTTTCACCTGTAAATATTATAAATGCAGAAGCAGCGGCATCAAAAATAAATAAGTGAATTAAAGCTGTTTCTGATACAATAGCAGAAAGCAGAGATAAAATGAGCAAAAAGATGAAACAAACAGCTTTTAGCCCTTTTATCCCTGCTATCGATGAAAAGGTCTTTATTCCCTTATCACTATCTGCCTTTATATCCCTTATGTCAAACAGCAGGCAAAGAATTAATAATACTAAAAATCTGATTCCCATAAGTATTCCTGCTTTATAAGCATACACTTCGTATATATTCGTATTTGCTTGCAAAAGTGGCAACAAAACACTCACAAGGCTCCAGACTGCTGAGACAATCAAGGCTTTAATAAAGGGAACTTCACGCAACGCCCAGACTTTTTTATTAATTCTGATACGAAATGAATACGCGAGACTAACCAGCCCGCATGGAATTATGAGCAAAAAAAGATTGCGGTTCAGGAAGGGCAATGTTCCTGCAATCAGAATAGCCGCCAGTACAAAATTAATTACAAGCAGCTTCTGGTTATTATTAATCCAGTTTTTTCTGACCGACGAGAACAAAGGATTATTTTGGGAAATCGCATGAACAGAATATATAAACATGACACCAGCCCCTACCAGTATCAGAACCGGAACCTGAATCCTTATCTCAAGGGAAAGGCTTCTGACGGACGACATAGTTAAAAGAATCCCGGCCATTGAGATCAGCCAATTTCCAAACAGGAAATAATCAAACAAACGTGTAAATAATTGAATCAAAGGTCGCATACGGCAAAAAAAAAGCTCACTTCAAAGTGAGCTTTTCTATTTAATATTGACTTTTTATCCCTTCAAGGCCTCAGCACCACCAACAATCTCAAGGATTTCTGTTGTAATAGCAGCCTGACGCCCCCTGTTGTATGACAATCTTAATTCCTTCAGCAGTTCCGATGCATTATCGGTAGCCTTATCCATTGCTGTCATTCTTGCTCCATTTTCTGAAGCATTAGACTCAAGTAAAGCTTTATAAAACTGAATTTTAAGGGTCTTGGGTATCAGCTCCTGAATCAACTCGATCTTTGAAGGTTCAAAGATATAGTCTGTATTCAGAGTCCTGTCGTCAACATTCTCTTCTGTTGTCTCCTGGACAATAGGGAGAAATTGGTACGTTTTAACAATCTGAGTAGCTACATTCTTAAACTCATTATAAACGATCTCTACCTTATCATATGTACCGGCAAGAAAACCATTCATAACATACTCAGCAACTTTTCTGACATTATCAAAATCTAACCGGGAAAAGATTGTTACAAACTGATCGAGCGTTTTGTAGCCACGACGCTGCATAAAATCATTCCCTTTTTTCCCTAAAGTGAGCACATCCACCTGCATCCCTTTATATTTGGATTCCAGAAGATTAACAACAGCCTTCCCAATATTTGCATTAAATGCACCTGCAAGCCCTCTGTCAGAAGTAAGCATAACCACCAATACTTTCTCTACTGGTCGCTCTTCTGACAGTGGATTATGGAAACTACTATCCAGAGTGGCAGTAATATTATCCAATATTCCTTTTAGCTTTTCAGAATAGGGACGGATTTTCACAATACTATCCTGAGCCCTTCTGAGCTTTGCAGCAGCAACCATTTTCATGGCCTTAGTCATTTGCTGCGTTGTACGAACAGACTGTATTCTTCCTCTTACTTCCTTAAGACTCGCCATAATTATTGAGCATATTTTTTAGCAAGATCCTTTGCAACCTGACCAAGAACACTTGTTACAGCGTCATCAAACTTACCAGACCTCACAGCATTTAAAGTCTCTTTATGCTGAGCAACCAAAAGTGCGAAATATTCTTTCTGGAATTTTTTAACTTCGTTTACAGGCACATCATCAATAAACCCTTTGGTAGAAGCATAAATTATAGCAACTTGCTGCTCTACAGGGATTGGGGAATACTGAGCCTGTTTTAATATTTCCTGATTTCTCTTTCCTCTTTCAATAGTCAGCTTGGTAGCAGGGTCAAGATCAGAACCAAATTTTGCAAATGCTTCTAATTCTCTAAACTGAGCCTGATCAAGTTTCAGGGTTCCTGCAACTTTCTTCATTGACTTGATCTGTGCACTACCACCTACACGGGATACAGAGATACCCACGTTGATCGCAGGTCTCACACCTGATAAGAATAGATTAGACTCAAGGAATATCTGCCCATCGGTAATAGATATTACGTTAGTTGGTATATATGCAGACACGTCACCTGCCTGAGTTTCAATAATCGGAAGAGCAGTTAATGAACCACCCCCTTTTACTTTTCCTTTCAGAGAATCAGGAAGATCGTTCATCTGACTCGCAATAGAATCAGAAGCATTAATCTTAGCAGCTCTTTCCAATAGGCGGCTGTGAAGATAAAATACATCTCCGGGATAAGCTTCACGTCCCGGCGGTCTTCTCAACAACAAAGAAACTTCCCGGTATGCTACTGCCTGCTTGGAAAGATCATCATATACCACAAGAGCAGGTCTTCCTGTATCTCTGAAATATTCTCCGATAGCTGCTCCGGTAAATGGAGCATAGAACTGCATAGGAGCAGAGTCGGATGCAGACGCAGCCACAATAATTGTATATGCCATTGCTCCGCCTTTTTCAAGAGCATTGACAATTTGAGCTACTGTTGATGCTTTTTGCCCGATAGCAACATAAATACAGAATACAGGCTCCCCTTTATCATAATATTCCCTCTGATTCAGAATAGCATCAATAGCAACAGCCGTTTTACCCGTCTGCCTGTCTCCGATGATAAGCTCACGCTGTCCCCTTCCGATCGGAATCATTGCATCAACAGAAATGATACCGGTTTGTAAAGGTTCATTTACAGGCTGTCTGTAAATTACTCCGGGAGCCTTTCTCTCTAAAGGCATGTCATACAATTCTCCGGCGATTGGCCCTTTTCCGTCAATAGGGTTTCCAAGAGTATCAACAACTCTTCCAACCATTCCTTCTCCACATTTAATGCTGGCAATACGGTTTGTTCTTCGAACAGTTGCTCCCTCTTTAATACCGCTATAATCACCCAGACATACTGCACCCACGTTATCCTCTTCCAGGTTTAGAACAAGCCCGCGCAGACCGTTTTCAAACTCGATCAACTCTCCCGCCTGAGCCTTTGTTAATCCGTAAATACGGGCAACACCGTCACCGATTTGAAGTACGGTCCCCACTTCTTCAAGTTCTGCTTCTGTTTTGAAGTTTGAGAGCTGTTCTCTCAGAATCGCAGAAACTTCATCTGGTCTAACTTCTACCATGATTAATATTTAGCTATGTATGGATTATCTTTAAATTTATTTTTTAAACTATTGATTTTGCTCTTTACAGACTGATCAATCTGAAAATCGTCCACTGTAAGAACAAAACCGCCTAGCAGAGATCTGTCAATTTTTTCAATAAGTTCTATGGATGTTTTTCCTGAAATCTTATTGACTAAATGCTTAACTTTTTCTTTCTGCTCATTATTCAGTGCTGTTACTGACACAACCTCAGCTTCCTGAATTCCTTTCAAATGCTTATACTGCTTATCAAACTCCAGGGCTATCTGTGGCAGATAGCCTTCCCTTCCTTTTCTTGCAAGCAGATCAAAAAAAGCCGTAGTTAGCTGCCCTACTTTGCCTTTAAATAAAGCATTCAGTATGGCCTTTTTCTTATCATGGGAAACAACCGGGCTTTTCAGTATTCTGGAAAACTGAGCGCTGCTTTTAGTAACCTGAGTTAAAAGCAGCATATCTTTACTTACTTCCTCCAGCAATCCCTTTTCTTTAGCAAGTCCAAGCAGTGACTTAGCATATCTGGAAGCAACTATCGATTCTTTCATAGCTTAACTCAGATTTACTTCTTTCATATACACATCAACCAGCTCTTTCTGAGCAGTCGGATTCTCAAGCTCCTTTCTTAAAAGCTTCTCCGCTATTTCTATAGATAGGCCTGCAGCCATATTGCGCACCTCAGTCAATGCCGCCTGCTTTTCAGTAATAATGGCAGCCTTAGCGCTTTCAATCATACGATTGCTTTCCACTACAGCTTTCCCTTTTGCTTCTTCAATAATCCCATTTGCCGCATCATTCGCCAGCTTTAAAATCTGGTCTCTCTCAACTCTGGCATCCTGCAGCAGCTTTTCATTCTCAGCCTTCAGGTTTTCCATTTCAAGTCTTGCACGTTTTGCAGACTCAAGCGCTCCTTCGATAGCACGATCACGATCATCCAAAGCAGATAAAATCGGTTTCCAGGCAAACTTTCCCAACAAAAATAAAATAATCAGAAAAAGGGCGGTCTGCCAAAAGATTAATCCTAGTCCGGGGGTTACTATATCCATTTTAATTTATCTATAGAGTTGTTTTGTTATTTTCTCGAAAGAAGAGAACTCCTGATACTGGCCTATCGCCAATATCAGGAGTAAGGTCTGAATTACTTAAGAGCGACTAGAAGACAAACAACTACCGCAAACAAAGCAACACCTTCAATAAAGGCAGATGCAATAAGCATAGCTGTCTGAATTTTACCGCTTTCGGCAGGCTGTCTTGCAATTGACTCAACTGCAGTACCACCAATTCTACCAATACCAAGACCTGCGCCTAACGCAGCAATACCAGCCCCGATACTAGCACCAAGGAAAGCCCAGCCTAAATCAGCCAGAAACATCATGTTAAACATAATAAAACTATTTATATATAAAGTGAAACAAGTTTCCAATTAATACAATGCCTTATCAAGATCATGATCGCTGTGAGCGTGCTCATCAACCGCGGCACCCAGATACATGGCAGAAAGCAATGTAAATATATATGCCTGCAGAATCGCAACAAATAACTCAAGCGCCATCATAAATATGGCAAACGGAAGGCTTATCAAGCTGGCTGCTGCACTTTTAAATATGAAGATCAGACATAATAAGCTCAATATAATAATATGCCCGGCTGTTACATTGGCAAACAACCTGACCATAAGTGAGAATGGCTTGGTAAACATACTTACAACTTCAATCGGCACCATCAAAAACTTGATCGGAAGCGGTAGTCCAGGAGGATTAAAAATATGTCCCCAGTAATATTTGTTTCCGGAAAAACATGTGATGATAAAGGTAAAAAGCGCAAGCACCATTGTTACCGCAAGATTTCCTGTAAGGTTAGCTCCGCCTGGCACAAGACCCAGAAGGTTGTTAAACCAGATAAAAAAGAATATGGTTAGAAGATAAGGCATGAAACGTTCATACTTGGGCCCTATCATGCTTTTACCGATATCATCTCTTACATATACGATAATGGGTTCAAAAAACGATTGTAACCCACTTGGAGCAGATACCGGGTTTTTCTTGTATTTACCGGCGATCGATATAAAGATAACAAGAAGAAGAACAACACTTAGAAATAATGACGCAACATTCTTGGTAATCGAAAGATCATAAAAGACCTCATCCTTATTTTCTGAAACGATATGATCGTGGCTATCCAGTATGTACCCCATATAAGAATGGGTCGGATTGTGAAATTTAGAGGACATAAAAAATACCAATCCTTTTTCCTGGGAAAAAAGAATTACTGGCAGCGGAATACTAATATGCGTTTCACCGATTGTGGCAAAATGCCATTCATGAGCATCTACAATATGATGCATGATTGTCTCTCCCGGGTTAAAGTCTGATTCCGCATGCTCCACTGAAGAATCTCCTCCAACATTCTCTGCTTTAGCCAGATAATCCCCTCCCAGCACAAGTAACAAAAGAATTTTTATTATACTTTTCATTGCTCTACTTAAAATCGTGGCGCAAGTTACGTATTAAGGTATAAATTTCAAATGAAGTATATACCAAATACAAGTACATAAAGTTCAAAACAAATCCTATTTTGTATTCAACTTTGAAAAATGCAAAACAAAATACATATATTAATGATAGCAAAAAGCGCATCCCCATACTTGTAAAGTAGAACATATGGAATTCCTGCACACTTTTTAAGCCCTGTGAAGCAATCAGATGACTTGCCACTATAACTATAAAAAAGAAAAGATTACTGTACCAGTACGTATAATGCACCAGCTCATTACCCCCGAATAATTCCCAGCCCAGATATCCTGAAAAATTTATCAGAAAAAACAATAGGAATACCTGCTTATAAAATGAAGAGATTTTTGTTGCCATCTTGGATTTACCTTGTCACGGATTTAATTACAAAGTAAATAGAAGAAATGACAGCAAACAACAATAAAAAGACAGTAAACAAATGGCTCTTAACCTGAAAATATTCATCCAGCTTTAATCCGGCCCAGGCAGCCAGACAAAAGGTTACAACCATTTGCATGGCAATGCCGGAAAACTTAACGTACGTCTTAAGCTGATTTTTCCTTTGCTGGTTCTTGTCCGAATTCATTAGCTCCTTTTTTCAGATCCTTCACTACTGCCCCCATCTTACAGCTTCCATTTATAACTGCACCTTCCTCTACTCTCAGCTTATTCGTATTAACGTCTCCGTTTATAACAGCTGTAGGCTTAAGAATTAATAACTCAGACACTTCAATTACTCCTGTAATATTCCCTGCAATCTCCGCATTTTGTGCATATACATTACCATTAATCTCTGCGGTCTGACCAATATTAACCTTGGCTTTTGTCTTAAGATTACCAACAAGCTTTCCGTCCACTGATATATTTCCTACAGTATCAATATTCCCTTCAATAACCGTCCCCTTACCAACGATTGTACTTGACTTTATAATCTCAGCCATTTCCTTTTTATCAGCTTTCGCAAACATGTGATTTCTATATTTTAAAATGAAACAAAGTATTCAGGGTTAACAATTCTGGAATCAAGCCATGTCTCAATTCCAAGGACCGGCAAATCCGATTCTCCGATTATACCAATAACATCTCCGCCTTTTAATACATTCCCTTCTCTCACGCTTATCTTTCCCTCAAATATGTATTTAACAATAAGATTAAGCTTCGAGGACCCAACCATCACAAGGTGGTTTTCTTTGTAAGAGCTGTGATGAATTACTACACCATCCACCATCGCAACTACAGGCATACCAGTAGTCGTGTACAACTCAACTCCTTTATTATTCTCAGGCTTGCTGAATCTGGTTTTCAAAATACCTTCCACCGGCGTATAAAAAGCAACGCCATCAAACGCAAAAATATTATCGATCAACTCTGAAGCCAGATCCTCATTTTCAAACTTGGCACGCAGAATAGAGTCTTCCGGAGAAATACCTGCATTTACTACGGAACTACCATGTTCAAAGTTATTATTTTTTATATTATCTTCGTTAAGCTTTACTATATCACCGGTTACCAGCATTTTAAACCGATTTATATACTGATCCTTCCGGTCAAGCTCATATGAAAGCGAATCAACCTTGGAAGACAGAATAATGGTGCGCTTTGCTATCTCCAGCTGAGCATATTCCGGATTAAACCATTTTGCCAGCACTGTGGAAATTAAGTATACGGAAAAGAAGAAAACCATCAAAAATGTAGATATACCGAGTACAATTAGCTTAATGTTCGTAAAACGATATGTGCTTCGAATTGCAAAATTTTCTTCATTACGAATAATTAAAATAAATCTATTCGTTAACCAATTATAAAATGTATTTTTAAATCTCAAGAGCTATTTCAAGTTTTAAAGGTTGTACAGGCAAATTAACCAAAATTTTATTTTCCTATTGAAGACAATAGTTCAATATTTCAATATTCGTCTGATGAACTGCATACTAACAATATGCTCTGTTGCCTCGGTCATATTGCTTGTATCAGCATGCTCCCAGCATAAAAACACTGTAGCAAGCAAAGCGTTTCACAATACAACGGCTCACTATAACGCTTATTTTCTTGCCCGTGAGCGAATGAAGGAAGTTGAGCAGAAAATTGTTGCCGGTCATATTGATGACTACAATAAAGTCCTTACAGTATACCCTCTGGTCAATGAAGCTTCGCAAGGGTCCATTAAAGCCGACCTCGAATACATTATTACCAAAGCAGCCCTTCCTATCAACAAGCATCAAAACAGCAAATGGGTAGACGACAGCTACAATCTTATCGGAAAGGCAAGACTTTACCAAAAAGAATATAAACTTGCTACACAGACATTCAAATATGTAAATACCAAGAGCGACGATAAGAATGCACGACATGCAGCCATGATATTATTGCTCAGAACCTATCTGGACAGCCTTCAGATTGAGAGTGCCCGTGCAACGAATGAGTACATCAATAAGGAAAAAATTGCTGAAGTCAATGCAGCCGATCTCTATCTGGCCAAAGCTGCATTATATCAGGCAGAAGAAGACTTTCCAAAAATGAAAGCTAACCTTGAGGCTTCTCTGAGTTTTTTAAAGAAAAGCGACCGCAAAGCAAGAGTCCATTTTATTATCGGACAGATATATCAGATGGAAGGTAATGATCAGAAAGCTTATGAAAGCTACATGAACGTATTTAAGAACAATCCTCCTTATGAATTATTCTTCTATGCCCGTTTATACATTGCCCAGGTAAGCTCGCTCGCTGCCAGTGACCAGAAAAAGATTGACAGATATTTCAAGAAACTCCTTAAAGATCAGAAAAATATAGAATATCGGGATAAAATATACTATGAAAAAGGAAAATACGAGCTCAAGCAGAATCGTTTACCCGAAGCTATTACAAATTTTGAAACATCAGTTATTGAGAACAAAGGCAATCAGTTTCAGAAAGCCCGTTCTTATCTCGCACTGGCCAATATATACTACGACAGACTTCAGAAATTTCAGTTATCCAAGCTATACTTTGACAGTACAGTAGTTCTTTGGGATAAAAAAGACAAAGACTATGAATGGATAGAAAACCGCCAGAAGATCCTTTCTGAGTTTGTCGGCTATTATGAAACAGTACAGCGTGAGGACAGCTTGCAGCGTCTGGCAAAAATGGATTCGGTTTCTCTTTCAAAACTCCTTGATAAAATAATTGAAGATGAAGAACTGGCAGAAAGAGAGCGTGTAAAACAGCAGGCTCTGGCTGAAAAACGGCGTCAGCAAAATCTGGCAATGGCCCAGGAGCAAGATCAGTTTCCTCAATTAAATATGCCGAACAAAGGACCGCAGGATTGGTATTTCTATAATGCGCCACTGGTGGCAAAAGGAAAAACAGAATTTAAAAGACTTTGGGGCAACCGGCCGCTGGAAGATAACTGGAGAAGATCCGCCAAACAGTCAATGATAAACTTTGATACTCCGGAACAAGAAGAGGCAGTGGAAGAAATCCAGGTCGACCGGGTTCAGGATTCCCTGTTAGCTCTTAAAGCAAGGAAAGAATCCATGTATAGTGCCATTCCATTCTCTAAGCAGGAGCTTGACAGTTCCAACGCCCGTCTTGAAGATGGACTGTTTAATCTAGGCAAGATCTACAACCAGAAACTTCTGGAGCAGCCTAATGCGATTGCTTCCTTTATGAAACTCATAGATCGCTTCCCTCAGTCCGAATTAAAGCCGGAAGTATATTATTTCCTTTATCTGATATACAAGAACCTGAACGATGAGCAATATATCACTTTCAGAGAGCGGTTGTTTAATGAGTTTCCTCAAAGCCTGTATTCAAAGCTTATCAAGAATCCAAACTATCTCGCAGAAAACAAGATCTCCAACCAGAAAGCCGAGGCTATATACAAACAGGCATTCATACTGCACAAAGAAGGCTTGTATATTTCGTCAGACAGCATTCTTGCCACAATTAATACGCTTTATCCCGACAATGACATAAGAGACAAAATTGACCTCTTAGGTGTACAGAACAAGGGGAAAACAGTAAATCCTTTTTTATATAAAAAATATCTTGAGGGATTTGTGGAGCGCAACCCCTCAAGTCCTTTATTGTCTGAGGTCAATGCCCTGATTGAACGGACAAACCGATATATTGAAGAACAAAAAGAAAAAGGCATAGCACTGGAAGCACAGACGAAGTATATGAAGAACTTCAACAGACCTCACTCTTTCGTTGTTCTCTACAGCGCTGAACAATTAAACAGCGAACGTATAAAAGCTGATCTGGCCAAGTATAACAATCTGAAAAAGCTTACGATCTCCCTTCCTGAGGACAAAGGAATTTCAGAAGGCACGAAGGTCGTATATATCTCCGGTTTTCCGGACAAGGATACAGCCAAGGAATATATGGATCAGTTATGCGAAAAAGATAAGGTCTTGTCGAAATATGGAAATAACTGCACTCCTTTTATTATAAGTTCAGATAACTTTGCAATCCTCGAACGGTCAGGAGACACCTCTACTTACCTAGACTTCTTTAAAAAGAATTATAACGATCGTTTGATATACGGCGATTAATTTTCGTACACAAAAACTATGAAAAGAAAGATATTTAGTACGCTTGTCATTGCTACCTGGATAATAGTTCTGGGTGGATTCGGACTTTTTTATCTGTATATTTCAATGGTTGCTCATAATACCGGCAACTATTTCGGGCCAATGCCTTCACTGGAAGTTCTCGAAAATCCAAAGACAGAAGAAGCCTCAGAGCTCTATAGTGCCAACAGAGAGCTTATAGGCAAGTACTGGCGGGAGAACCGCTCACCGGTTGATTTTGAAGAACTATCACCCAACGTGGTCAAAGCTCTTATTGCGACCGAAGATTATCGGTTTGAGCACCATTCCGGCATTGATGTCAGAGGAATGTTCAGAGTTTTTTTTAAAACAATAATTTTAAGACAGCGGAGTGCAGGCGGTGGCAGTACTATATCTCAACAATTGGCAAAAAACCTTTTTAATACCAGAGGTTCTGCATATGAAGGAAAACTCCATCAGGGAAACAATAAAGTAGGATTGCTTATCAACAAAACGAAAGAATGGCTAACCGCTATTCGTATTGAGCAGGCTTATACAAAAAAGGAAATCCTGACCATGTATCTCAATACAGTAGACTTCGGAAGTAACTCATTTGGGATTAAAGTTGCCGCAAACACATTTTATAATACCACTCCGGACAGCTTAACAACAAATCAGGCAGCAACACTCATCGGCCTTTTGAAAGCTCCCACTTACTATAGCCCTGTTTACAATCCGGAGAATGCCTTGAACAGACGGAATGTTGTGCTGGCACAAATGACGAAATATAAGTTCCTGAAGGCAGAACAATATGACACGCTGAGCAGAGAGCTTCTAAATATCAACTATAGCGTGGAAAATCAAAATCAGGGAATCGCTACCTACTTCCGGGGAGTAATTACCAATTATCTTCTATATTGGTGCCGCCAGAATGGCTACGATCTATATTCTGATGGTCTGAAAATATACACTACACTTGATATTACTTTACAAAAATATGCGGAAGAAGCAGTAGCAGAACACATGAAGTATCTTCAAAAGCAGTTCTTCGATCACTGGAAAGGCCGCAATCCATGGATCGACGAAGACGGGAAAGAAATAAAGGATTTTCTGATCTCTGCCGCCCGTAAAAGTGACCGGTTTAAACAGCTCAGAAATCAACTGGGCAATAATACAGAGGCAATTCTCAAAGAAATGGAGAAACCTGTCAAGATGACCATTTTCTCATGGAACGGGGATATCGATACACTTATGTCTCCGATCGATTCTATCCGATATTATAAGCACTTTCTGCACACAGGCTTTCTTGCAATGGAACCCCAAACCGGCCATATCAAGGCATGGGTCGGCGGAATCAATTATAAACACTTCAAATATGACCATGTAAAACAAGGCAAACGTCAGCCAGGGTCAACATTTAAGCCCATAGTTTATGCCGCCGCACTGGACGCAGGCTATCGTCCCTGTGATCAGATCATTGATGCTCCGGTTACTTTTTCAATTCCAACCAATGAAGAGCCAAATAAAACCTGGACTCCTAAAAATAGTGAAGGCAAATACTCCGGAGAAGTATTCACATTGCGTAAAGCAATGGCAAACTCGGTAAATTCTATTACCGCATTTATGATAAAAAAGATAACTCCTGATGCGGTGGTTAACATGGCCAGGAATCTTGGTATACAAAGTCCGTTGGACCCGGTTCCCGCTTTATGTTTGGGAGTGTACGATGTTTCAATATATGAGCTGGTCGGGGCATACAGCACTTTTGCAAACAACGGAGTCTATACCGAGCCTTTTTTCATTCAACGCATTGAAGATAAGTATGGGAATGTTCTGCAGGAGTTTATTCCCAAAACTATTGAAGCACTTGATGAAGAGACTTCCTATCTGATGATTCATATGCTAAAAGGGGCTACCGAAGAAAAAGGCGGCACTGCCCTCGGTCTGCATCGCTTCGGATTGCTCGGCTATGGCAACGAAGTCGGCGGGAAAACAGGTACCACGCAGAACAACTCCGATGGCTGGTTTGTCGGTGTTACTCCTAAACTGGTTGCTGGTGCCTGGGTTGGAGGTGATGACCGCTCCATCCATTTCAGAACAATGGATCTTGGTCAGGGAGCAAGAATGGCAATGCCGATATGGGCAAGATTTATGCAAAAGGCATACGAGGATAGTGCCTCTGGCATAAAAAAAGAGCGATTCCCGGTTCCCTCCGGTTTCAATGTTGAATTGAATTGCAACAAATACGTGCAGAGAAGCGAGGGGAATGTTCCTGCTGATACCCTAAAGATGCACTATCAGAATAATATACCAGATGATTTCTTTAATTAATGCTTGCAGAGAAAGAGACACTAAAAAATTCAATTAAAGAACTTCCTGAAAAACCCGGCATCTACAAATTCTATAATCAGGATAAAGAGTTGCTGTATGTCGGGAAAGCAAAGAATATAAAAAAGAGAGTATCAAGCTATTTCTCGAAACTGTCAGGGCTTGACAACAAGACCAAAAGGCTGGTCAGCCAGATCGGATCAGTAGAGTTTACGATTGTTGACTCTGAATTTGATGCCTACCTGCTTGAAAACAACCTGATAAAATCTCACAAACCCAAATACAATATCCTTCTCAAAGATGATAAGACCTACCCGTATTTATATGTTTCCTATGAGCGTTTCCCCAGACTGATCAGCACTCGAAAATTGGACAGGAGACTTGGTGTATTTTACGGACCATATACGAGTGTAAAAGCAATGAACACCGTAATGGAACTGGCCCGCAAACTCTTTGCTCTACGTACCTGCTCTTACAACCTTAGCAAGGAGAACATTGCCAATGGTAAATATAAAGTCTGCCTCGAATATCATATTGGAAATTGCAAAGGTCCTTGTGAAGACTTAATTGACGAAGGGATATATAATCAGAATATACAACAGATACACCAGATACTACGGGGCAACCTCAGCCTGGTGAAACAACACTTCAGGGAAAATATGCAGGCGGCGGCGACAGCATTAGAGTTTGAAAAAGCCCAGATCCATAAAGATAAACTTCAGCTGCTGGAAAAATTTCAGGCTGGTTCAGTGGTGGTTAACCCCAGAATCTCTGATCTTGAAGTAATAACAATTGCCTCTGAAGAAAAAATAGCGATTGTAAACTACCTGTTTGTATCCAACGGACTAATTACCAAAACGAAAACAATTGAGGTAAGAAAGAAACTGAATGAAACAGACTCCGAGATTATTTTAACAACCCTGGCTGGTATCCAAAAAGAACTTGAGACAAACAACAGAGAGGTTATTACAAACACAGAGATTCAAAGTAAAATTGAAACTCTTAATATCTTTATACCCAAAATCGGGGACAAAAGAAAACTAGTTGAACTCTCATACAAAAATGCATTTTTTGAACTAAGAAAGATAAAATCCCGCAATCTGGAAAAAACGGATACAAACATTAAAATCATTGAAACACTAAAAAATGATTTACAGCTGAAAAATGTGCCTGCACGTATTGAGTGTTTCGACAACTCCAATATTCAGGGAACTAATCCGGTTGCTGCAATGGTCTGCTTCATCAACGCCAAGCCGGCAAAAAAAGAATACCGGCATTTCAATATTAAAACAGTTACAGGTCCGGATGATTTCTCAAGCATGTATGAAATTGTATCAAGACGCTATAAAAGACAACTGGAGGAGAAAAAAAACCTGCCGGACCTCATTATTATCGATGGCGGAAAAGGCCAGTTAAATGCAGCTGTCAGTGCTCTTTCTGATTTAAAACTGTATGGAGCAATCCCGATTATAGGCATCGCAAAACGACTGGAAGAAATATATTTTCCGGAAGATCAGTATCCGTTATTTCTTGATAAAAAGTCGACGAGTCTAAAATTGATACAGCAAATACGGGACGAGGCGCATAGATTTGCAATTACTTTTCATCGGGCAAAAAGAAGTATGAATGCCTTGAAAAGCTCCATCTCAGATATACCAGGCATAGGAGACAAGACATTCCAAAAGCTCATAAAGGAATTTAAATCCGTAGCAAGAATACGCCAGCTCTCACTGGAAGAACTTTCAGCAATCATAGGTAAATCCAAAGCACAGCTTATAATTGAGCATTATCAGGGGGAGAAGGCTGAAAACTAGCGGGCTCTTCCATTTCAGAAAATTCTAGTTACTTACTAAAAAAGAAGTTTCCCATACGTTCGGGAAGCTGGCAGACTGTATACATATGTATAAAGTAAAGAGCTCAGGCTTTTTCGTTTATCCTTCAACCGTGGAGATTATTCTACAGATACAAAAGAAGAGGCTGCCTTTTTAGACAGCCTCTTCCATTTATGAAAAAATTAAGCGTTCAATTAGAATTCCCATAGGTTATGCTCGTACTCAAGAAGCTCAAAAGCAGCCCATTGAGAAGCAAGAATACCTTTTTGCTGATCTCCACCATAGATATCAACCAGATAAGCGTCAGAAGGATTGGAAACCTTGATGATATAAGAACTAAACAGCCTTAACTCAAATGCATCAGCAAGATTTCTATGTTCAGAATCATTCTGAGGATTATACCATACTGCATTAGGATTATCCTTGAATACCTTTTCTACAAGCTCCTTATACTCATAAGAGGCAACAGGTATTTCAATCCCCTTAACATTTTGTGGATGGTCTGCAGGAACAAGGATCGTGATCGCATGAATATCGAAATACATACGAGATCTTTGCTTATCGAAAACCAAATCCTCTTTGATTTGCATCTGATACAAATCCTGCGGAAAATAAAACTGAGATCCTAACATAGGCGCAACTTCCGGATGTACTCGCCACTCCGGACCGTACATATCATATAGCGCCATTGTATCTATGGAGGTAGGTATGCTCATCGCCTCATCAAACTCAGTGATGGTTAACTTACGTCCATCCTTTAAAGAGTCAGTAGCATAAGGAGTAATTTCTCCACGCTTGGTAGCCTCAATCAAAAGACGGGTAATCTCCTTATTCTTTGAAAAAATGGGCTTATTTTGTTTCTCTCTAAGATCCATAGCCCTAAGAATAGTCTTTTTATACATGATATCAGACTCATGGATGGGTCTTAAAGAATATTTATTATAACCATCCGCCTCCTCTTCTACGGCAGAAGAGGAAGAGGTTGGATAATCAGTCATATCATCCTGCGCCACAGCAGTCCCTGTTAAAAACAGCCCGGCTGCAAGAATTGAGATATAAACACTTAATTTTTTCATAACCTAGAGATTTAAAATGTTCAAATTAATATAGAGGAATATTCTTGATGACCATTCCTACATCAACTGTTTCGGTATCTCCTTTGTAGTTCTTTCTTACAACTTTCTTAACATCAATCAGAATACGGTCACCCGCCTGTGCTGTAGAAGCGAAGGCAGTAAGATTTGCAGTCGGACCACTTACTTTTTGAGTGTTAAGAGGTCTTCTTCCTCTTACAAGTACGCATTCCCATTCCTGAACTCTGTAATCTGCATCCTTAGGAAGGAAAGATTTAAAGTTTTCTTCAGCAATTGCAGCCATTGTAAGTGATCTTGGACCAGGAGCAGGCTCACCGATCTTTTCGTTTGCCACTCTTGTTCCGATTTTAGCTTCAATGGTTGGCTTTGGAATACCTCTTACCTGGAATTTCTCAACTCCGATTTCGCTACCACTGTTTACTACAGTAATTGCAACCTCACGAGCAGTAGCAGTAGGAACGATCGTTACATATCCCTTTTTAGTCGGATTCTTGAATACAGAAGCATTCGATGCTCTGAAATCAGGATTGTAAGCAGACCCTAAAGCAGGAACCTGTATACTCAATTCATTACCACAGTTTCTGTACAGAGCTTGTACTGATGCGGACTGAATCTGAATTACCGGCTTCACTACATAGTAAGTCTCATTGATCGCGAAAGTCGTATCATTTCCTTTAAACTTGAAAGAAATTTCACCTTTCCACTTCTGCTCTGAAACACCTTCTTTATCATATGAAGAAGCCTGAACAGGGAAAGAAACCTTTCCTATTTTAGTTCCCGCATCAACTTTAAGAGCCTGTCCTCTTGCAGTCATCGTAGGAGTAATCGCACTGGAAGATGCAGCCAGAAACATATCGGCTTCATACTTCGTACCTGCCGCTACATACTTAGACTCAGGACGAACCATCGCTACAACGTTATCAAACTTAAGGTCAGACGCACCTACTTTTGCAGCAAGAGCATTTAAAGCCTCAGTCTCATACTTCAAAACTTCAGTTTGCTTCTGAGAAAGTACTGCCAAAGCAGCAACCATAGGCGTCTCTGCAAAGTTTAACTGAGCGAAGTCCTTTCTTTTCTGGTTAGGATCTTTCATCGCAAGTGGATCTTCCTGACCGCTCGCTGCAAGATTCGGTACTTTTAATTCAAGACCTAATCCGTTTAAGTATGCCTGATACTCTTTCAGCTTCTTCTCAAGATCATATCCCTTGCCTTTCTTAGAGCCCTCAGTTCCAAGCATCATCTGTGCGATTTTTTCTTCTTCCTTTCCGCCTTTGTAATTGATGCCATCGTCATCATAACCACCTGTTACAGTAATCATTTCTTTACGTATGTCATCCATATACTGGATCAACTTTGCAGTTTCTGTTCTAACCAATCCGGCTTTATCAGTAATAGCTTTTTCTTTATTACCTTCCTGAGCAACTGCAGTAGCGATCTTCTCGACCAACTGGGAATTTTCAGTTTCCGACTTTTGCTTAACTATTACTAAGCTATTGTCAAGAAACATGAATTTTTGCATGATGGCAGAACTTACCTGTAAGGCGAGAAGCGCCGTAAGAACCAGGTACATCATACCAATCATCTTCTGTCTTGGGGTTTCTTTTCCTCCAGCCATGTTTTACTGTTTCTTTTTTATTGAACAATTCATTTAAATCGAAAGATAAATTAACCTTTCATTGCAGTCAGCATATTGCCGTAAACTGTATTAAGTTGTGTTAAATTACCAGACAATTTCGCAAGTTCATGCTTGAATTGTTCAGTATCTTTAGAAGCATCAGCCATATTTTCCATAGCAGAAGAAAGGTTGCTATAGAATTTGTTCATAGCTCTCAAGTGGTTGTTGGCATCAGCAAGCTCCATTTCATATACTGCATTAAGAGCTCCCAGATTCTTAGTAATATTCTGAACCTGCGAATGGTACTCTCTCGCATCATGTGAAGCATTTGCCATTTCAGCCATAGCGTCAACTGTTCTTGAGTATGATTTATTCATTTCAACGATTGCTGCAGAAGCAGTTTTAACATTAGAAGCATATTCATTTGACGCTACAGAAGCATCAGATAAATCCTTAAGATTACTTACAGATGTTGCAAGGTTGCTGAATCCGGCTCCCAATCTGTTAATTACATCCTGATTAATGTTAGCATCTGCAAGCATATCATCTAGTCTTCTGGTTACAGATTCACCTGTAGAAATTTCTCCGGATACTTCATCTTCATAACCTTCATAATCATCAGACAACTGAGGATATACTCTGGTCCAATCCGGATCTTTATGAACTGGCTGGAATGCACTGAAAGCAAAGATTACAGCCTCAGTACTCAAACCAACAACCAGCATAGGACCAGCTCCCGGCCAGTGCATAATTTTAAACATCGCACCGACAATAACAACAGCAGCACCTAAACCATAAAGTAACGGCATGAACTTGTTGAACAGTAAATCTGCGAATCCACCTTTATTTGTACTCATGTTCGTAAGAATTTAGAAATTTAGTTTAACAATAGTTTTAATTGGAACTTTAAGTATGTAATTAGTTATAGATTAAGCTTTCTTTTAGAACTCCGATCCGGATGAACGGCCAAGATAGGTCATTACACAACGGAACCCGATATAAGACTTGGTAGTATCCTGATATTCATAAGTTCTTGTACCTGTCTCAAGATAGTAAGCAATATCCTTCCATGATCCTCCTCTTACTACTTTTCTTGCCTCATTGTCATCATTGTAAGTAGGGTTCAAATCCCAAACGATAGGCACAGCAGCCTCATAGAAGGCATCTTCACACCATTCAGATACATTACCCGCCATGTCGTAAAGACCAAAGTCGTTAGAGAAATAAGATGCAACAGGGGCTGTGTACATAAAACCGTCATCGTAGTAGTTTCCTCTTCCCGGCTTAAAGTTTGCCAGCATACAGCCTTTGGCATTTCTGATATAAGGGTTACCCCAAGGGTATTTCGCCATATCTCTTCCGCCTCTTGCAGCATATTCCCATTCTGCTTCAGAAGGCAATCTGAAATTAGGCATTTTCCACAATCCCTGCTCTGCTCTCCAGTTATTCATATGCTTGGTTCTCCATTCGCAGAAATACTTAGCGGCAAACCAATCCACTCCTACAACAGGATATTCATCGAATGCAGGATGCGCATAATAATATTCCATCATAGGATCTCCCATATGGTGAGAGAAGTCATTAACCCAGACAGTAGTATCAGGATATAACTCAGTCATAATATACTGTTCACCCAGTACCTCAAGCGAGTCATTTAGCATCACTTCAACAAATTGTCTGTACTCATTATTGGTGATTTCTGTATCATCCATATAGAAACCTCCAATAGTCACCTGCTTATTCAGGTTAATCTGAGTTGCAGGAACATCTTCATCTGCCTGTCCCATGTGGAACGTTCCGGACGGGCAAGTTGTCATACCATATGGCACTTGCATCACCCAGCCTTCTCTGTCAAGAACCCCGACAAGATCCCCTCCTCCATCAAACTTCCCTCCACCACAACTCTGAAGGAATACCAGAGAGCCCAGTGACATTAAAAAGCCTAACTTTGAAATAACACCTAATTTATTCATAATTCACCAGTTTAATTTCTTTTTTGTTTCCTGTTTTAAATCTGTTATCCTTAAATAAATTCGATCTTCAATCCTTAACCAACCCTTCCATTCCCGCAAAACGCATCAGATATCAACTTATTGCAATAATACAACTAAAACCAATTAAAGTGACATACGAAACGGAAAAGTCTTGTAAGTTCTATTTTTTTTAAAAAAAATGCAAATATTTCTTAATTAATTTTCATGTCGATACCTAGGTGTTCTTACCGGAGGCTTAGCTGGTCCCCAAACATTTGGTATCATATAGGAAAGCATAATTTCATGAGACGTCCTTGCTTTTGCAATAGCTCCATTGGTTACCAGATCAAATGCATAGCCCAATCGAAGCGCATCCTGATTCTGTTTATTTTTCAACAGATTGACTCCCAGGTATAGAATTATATCATCATTACTTAAAGTACGTCCTCCCCGGCTTTGCTCCCGTCTGGCAACAGACTGTCTTGCATTAAGACCAGCCCAGATTTTCTTGTTGTATTCAACGAGTCCCCCAAACAAATAAGTGACCTGATGAAGATCCGTCTGAACTATAAATGAAGGCACAACCACAATATTAAATGCTGGTTGAATACGATAACCACCTGTAATGTACATATGATTTACCAATTCCGATGAAATATTGCTTGACCCATAGCTGAAGTTCGAACGGGGTATATGATAAAAACTTACTCCGGCGTAATATTTTTGATGCTCGTACCATACTCCGGCATTCAGATCCGGACGCACCTGAGAAACCTGATTATTAGGGTTTATAAGATAGCGATATACATCATCATCTTCCTGATAGACCTCATATGACTGCTGTAACTTCTGCGAATATATTCCTCCGTTAATTCCAAGCCCAAGTAACCCATTATTCAGCTCGATATGCTTTGATGCAGCTAAATTAGCGTTTATGTTCCGCATTGGTCCGATCTCATCAACCAGAAGAAACCCTCCGATACCGATTTTGTAATCTTTTACGGGAGTTCCAATACTCAGTACCATACTTCTGGGCGCTCCGCCTTTTCCACTGGTTGGCTGATATCCGGTCCATTGGTCACGCACAATCAGCGTAGTTCTTAATACTTGCTCAATGCCGGTATACCCCGGATTAAAATACATGCCGTTAAACATATATTGGCTAAACTGTGCATCCTGCTGGGCAAAGGCACCGAAGTGCAAAGCAGCAAATATCAACAGAAAAATAAGTCTAAATTTTCTCATATCACTGTATATAAACCTCCTAAGAGCAAATACTTTTTATATCTTAAATTAGATTAGGAGTATCCAAACTAAAAATTCTTCTAAATTTCCTAACTAAAATCAAAATTCCAAAATCTCATAGATATTTTTATATAAAGCACAGACATATTATACGCTTTACCGGCACAATTGTTCTTTAAAGCCTAAGTGATAGTTATATCTTATTTGCTTTCTTTATATACAATTCAATCGCCCCTGTCATAGAAGGAGCATTAGGAAGAGGCGCCTCAATATCCAAGATTAAGCCGCTATCTCTGACTTCTTTCGCTGTAGTAGGACCAAAGGCTGCGATTCTTGTTCCTTTCTGCTTAAAATCCGGAAAGTTAACAAATAATGAATTCACTCCGGAAGGACTAAAGAATGCGATAATATCGTAGTTTACAGAAGCAAGATCGGAAAGGTCACTGGCAACTGTCTTATATATTATTGCCTCCGTAAACTTTATGCCTTTTGACCTTAAAAAAGCAGGGAGATCATCTTTTCTTATGTTTGAGCATGGGAAAAGAAACCTTTCATCTTTATGTTTTATGATAATATCTTCCAGATCCTTTGCGGTCTTGTGCCCGACAAATATTTTTCTTTTACGGATCACTATATACTTTTGAAGATAGTTTGCAGTTTGCTCGGAAATACAAAAATATTTCATATCCGCAGGAACATCAATCTTAGCCTCCGCACAAATCCTGAAAAAATTATCTACAGCATTTCTGCTGGTAAAAATAATAGCAGAATGTTCAAGTATCTCTATTTTCTGTTTCCTGAATTCCTTGTAGTCTACAGATTGAACCTCGATAAAAGGTCTGAAGTCAATTTTAAGACCATATTCCTCCGCAAGAGCATAATAGGGTGATTTATCATCAGCAGGTGCGGGTTGGGTAACAAGAATGCTCGAAACCTTTGTTAATCTTTCGTTTATCTCTTTAGCTTCAAACTCGCTCATTTATCCTTAATTAAATTAAAGTAATTATAAACTCAAACCAGATAACAATGTAATTTTTATTACGAATGCCAACGGAATAATTTCAGCCATGCAAAGGTATGAAAATAAATAAAGATAATTAAACTGAGGCACCCGAAATGTTAAAACTAAAAGCCTCAGCAATCCAAACAACAGCGCTAGCATTAAAATAGTTAAGAAACCAATGTAAGAAATCCGCCATTCTATCAAGGTAGAAGAGTAGCTGAGGCAAATCACCGGTACAATGATCATATTAAAACCCAAGCTTATCCTTATTACTTCCCTGAAATGGATTTTTGCAATCGAGCCAATATTGAATATCCTGGCCATAATCTCGAAAAAAATATATTTCAGGTAATAAAGTAAGAAAATTACGATAGTCCAGATGAAAAAAAACTCGAAGCTCTTTATTTCACCCGATACACCCTCATCAAGTAAAGAAACCGAATATGCAAGGCCCAGAGAATTTAAAAGTACAATCAGCATAAACGGCCACTGGAAATAATTCACAGAGGCCACAAGTTCTTCCATATGCCCATATCCCATTTTCTCAGAATGCATTATCCATGCTATTTCTTTAGTGCATCGCTGTTTTATGAAGACCCCGAGAGTAAGCACAAACATCAGCATGAAAAAAGGCACTTCATTCAGAAGTATACCTGCCCGTTTTTGAATCAGAACCTGGTCATGATTTTCAGACAGATTGCCCATATAACCAATCTTTACCGTTTCCGGCAGCAGACCGTCCTTCTGATAAAAAGAAAACATATCAAATGAATTACCTGACACCAGTTCTGTCAATGGCAAAAAAACATATTCTACCTGATCTCCGGTATTTTCATAAATAAGTTTATAATTCTGGAAAACACTCAGCCCTGGCTGAGCTTTAAAAATAAGCTGATAATCCCTATATGCACTAACCGGTATTGTAAGACTTTTATTCGTATTCAGAACTTCCTGTCCCAGATGTGGCAGATAACTTTCCGAACTATGATCATAGTGTATAAAATCGCCGCTAAGGTCTTTGACAATAATTGTCCCTTCTCCGATTGCCTCTGCTTTCAGATTAAAACCATCAACCAGTCCCAGCCCAAAGGCTACCAGTAGAATTAACTTATACAAGATCAGATATACGCGCACTTTTTCTTCGATAAAGAAGTTCAATGATCGTTATAACAAACAAGGCATAACCAGCAAGGATCAACAACAGGCCATTATTGGATAATTGTTTGAAGCTTAAAACCAGTCCGACGGCCCCCAAATTAATTCCTAATATCAGGGCTAATACCTGGGGCTGCCTAAGGCCGAGGTCAATCAACCGGTGGTGCAAATGGTTTTTATCTGCCAGAAATGGCGATTTGCCATTGAGTATTCTCAGAACTACAACCCGCAATGTATCCATTATAGGGATAAATAATACAGCAATTACATACATGGGACTATATTCAAACGGATGCATTTCCAAAAAACGGATTGCCAGAACAGAAATAATAAAACCGGACACCAGAGACCCTGTATCCCCCATAAATATAGCGGCATTACGGATATTAAATTTTAAAAATCCAAGCACTGCCCCTACTAACGAAAAAGCCGCAACAGAATATATTCCTTCGGAAGCCCCGCCCCAAAGAAAAAAGCCCATCCCCAAAAAACAGCTAACAAGAATAATTACAGACCCGGCAAGCCCATCCAGTCCGTCAATCAGATTAACAGCATTGGTTATTCCTATAATACACAGAAACGTCATCAGGTAACCATATACCGCATTAATATCATAAATACCCATTATGCCATAGAAGCCTGAGATTCTGACATCACCTGAAAACATAACAATTCCCGCCACCAGTATCTGTACGAAGATTTTCTTGAAAACAGAAACCGGTGCAATATCATCTTTAAGCCCTATAAAAAAAATAAGAATAGCCCCGGCAAGCATTTCTCTTATCCCATTATTTAACTGGCCGAATAAAGTCAATGATGAGATAAATCCTGCAAAAATGGCCAGACCTCCAAGTCTTGGAGTAGAATTAAGATGCAGGGCCCTTCCATTAGGCTCATCCAGTAACATCTTGGTATGGGCAACCCTTATTATTGAAGGTATCGCAAATACACTAACAAAAAACGCCCAAAAGAATGCCAGCAGGTTAAAATAAAATGACATAAAGATTGTTTCGTCTCAGATACGAAAATAAGGAAATACGGTTGAGTTAAATTAAAAACGACTGATAAAACCAAAATGAATTTTTGATAAGCTAAAATTAAAGCTTTGCTCCGAATTTCGCCCTACAGAGTATATAAAAGTAAATACTCCCGGACCGGAATTAAAGCTTAATCCAATCCCGATCCCGGTAGGCCAATCCTTTTCAAGTTGTTTTAAAAGCGGATTGACAATCAGTGCCTGATCCACAAAAGACAAAAGATAAGTGCTTTCTTCGAGAAAAATCCGGTATTCCAGCGTCGCTATCGTATAGTATTGCGCATAGAAATTATTCTCATTAAATCCTCTCAGCGACTTCAGTCCTCCGATTCTGTAAAAATCCGCGACATAATATACCTGCTTGTTATTTACAACTGCAGAATTCTTTAGGGCAGCAAGCAATGTTGTCTGCCGTGACATTTTATTAAACTTGCTTATCTTGAAATCCCCATACAGCTGGAGCGTTTTTTTAGGTACCTCTGTTTCGATATCCCTGGTATCCCTGATCGTTTTATTACCGGCTGCTAATGTCCCCGCCACATGCCAGCCTTTCCTGGGGAAAAAAACATTATCCAGATTCTGATACTGGTAGCTTATTCCATACTGATAGACATTAAAATCTCTGCTATCCGTATCTCCCACACCAATCACTCTTGACGATTTTGCATTAACAAAGAACCCGATTCTGCCATACTTTCTAAGATTCTGATAAAGACCAATACCCCTGTCAATATTCATAAAAGTGGAGTCCTGTTTTAACAGATTAAAAAATGCACCGAGATCCAGAGAGCTGCCTAGAAAAACAGGATGAACATAAGCAAGGTCAAGCAGCTGACTTTCCTTATTATACCTCTGCCATTCGACATCCAGTTTTTTCCCTGAACCGAAAAAATTCTGTAATGTTAACGAAAGCTGTCCGGTTATTAACATCTTCCTTTCTGTGCCTTCGTTAGGCAATAAACCAACAATTCCATCAAAGTAGTTAACCTTCTTGTCTTTTAGAAACAGTACCAGTTTTGCCTTATTATCACCAAACAAAAGCATATAGGGTCTCTCCTGTTCTATATAAGGCAGTTTAGCCAATTCAGAAGAAACATTATCGATTTTAGACTGGTCAAACAGAGCTCCGGACTGTATCCCAAGATATCTTTGCAGAAAATTTTTCTTTATTCTGGCAGTGCCGTGAACTTCAATTGAATCAAACCTGATCATCGGCCCACTGATGTAATTCAACGATGCAGAAAAATGTGACCCTTCGACCTGAACAGAGTCAAGCTTTACTTGAGCGAAGGGGTAGCCAATTGACTCTGACACAACAACAACTCGTTTCATCAAATCTGCGACTTCTTTATAACGAAAGGGCTTTTCAGTGAAGAATCGATCTTTATATCCTGATTTGTTTTTCAGATAAGGTGTAAGATTCCCTTCTTTCAACTTCCCCCATTTAAAGACATCTCCCTGATTTACGTAAACATGGACATCTGTTGAAATAATATTCATAGAATCTACTGAAGCCAGTAAATGTCCCCGGGCATAAAGATCAATCAAAAAACTGCTGACTGAGGCCGAAATTTCCAGACTATCGCATGGCCTCTGATCTGAAAAGGGATGAAAAAACAACGTATATTTGTTCTGTCCATGCAAAAATATTGGCCATAAAAGAAAAATAAACAATATTTTTTTTGCTTTCAACATTAGCAGAATAACGCATGGTCAATTAAAAAATTAGCATTCATTATACATATGGCAGGTATATATATACACATTCCTTTCTGTAAGCAAGCCTGTCATTACTGCGATTTTCACTTCTCAACCAACCAAAGCTACAAATCTCTGATGATTGAATGCATAGTAAGAGAGCTTGAAATGCAAAAAAAATTTCTGGGAGACTCCAGAATCCAATCCATTTATCTGGGCGGTGGAACACCATCATTACTATCTGTAAAAGAAATAGCATCCATTATAAATACGATATTCGCTCAATATTCTGTTGAAGCAGCTCCGGAAATCACCCTCGAAGCCAATCCGGACGATCTCACCAAAGACTATCTCAGCGATTTATATCGTGCCGGCATAAATCGCTTAAGCATCGGTATACAAAGTTTTCATAATGAATTCTTAAAGTTTATGAACAGGGCCCATAATGCAGAAGAGGCAGAGCGCGCAGTTCATATTGCCAGAGACGCGGGATTTGAGCAGCTTACCGTAGATCTGATATATGGAATACCACATATTGATCATTCCGTCTTTGAAAAAGATCTTGAAAAAATGGTGGCTCTGGGTACTTGCCATATATCTGCCTATTGTCTTACTATCGAAGAAAAAACGGTATTTGGCCAATGGGAAAAGAATGGCAAACTTATAATGCCAGGAGAAGAGTTTGCAGCAGAGCAGCTGGAAATATTAATGGAATTTTTGCCGCATCACGGCTTCGAGCAATACGAAATATCAAATTTCGCCCGTGATGAAAGATACTCTGTTCATAATACCAATTACTGGAAAGGAATACCCTATCTTGGTATCGGCCCGGGAGCACATTCGTTTAATACTACACACAGGCAGTATAATATTTCCAACAATCACCTGTATATTAAAAATATAAAAGAAGGAAGTATTCCCGCAACACTGGAAACCCTCTCGGAAGAAGACAAATTTAACGAATTTCTGTTAACCGGCTTACGCACCAAGTGGGGCATCGACACCCTAACTATCTCACAAACATTTCCTTCGCTTTATAAAGGAATAAAACCGGACTTGAACAGGCTTGTCGAAACCGGGCTGCTGTCCCAGACAGAGCATAAAATAACCCTCACACCGGCCGGCAAGTTATTAGCAGATGAAATTACCGCTCAACTATTGGTAGTCTGATATGTTTATTTTGTAGAAAATAAACAGTGATTATTTTGAATAAGTTGTATATTTGAGAATTATGGTTACATCAATGTCCACCGAACAAAAGAAAGCCTTTCTTCTGCTTAAATTTGTCATCTTCTGCTATCACGGACTTGATCAGGATGAAATTGTAATCCTTCAGAAAACAGCCGAAAAGCTTAATGCTCAGGAGGAATTAAAGTGGGTAGAAGACTTTGTCAATACTGACCCTGTCAGCAGCTTTGAAAGAGCCCGGAGCTTTTTTGCCGACACAATCGCGACTTATGATACAGCCATAAGGCTTGACTATCTCAATACCGTCTGGGAAGCAACCAACGAGAAAGGGTATATAAGCGAAATGGAAGCAATGGCGATGTTGAAGCTTGCCAAAGACTGGGGAATACAAAAAGAATTATTGAGCATGGTCAGGAAGTAGAGCTGCCAGGAATGTATATATATTTCCGAGTCTTCTCCATTTTCATCATATGCTTTTACGCTCCGGCAATTCTGTTTTCACAAGATCTGCCAAACACAACAAGAGACTTCCGCATTCGGCACTACGATCTTACTATAGCGCCTGATATTGCAAACCAATATATCAGAGGTAGTAATAAGATTCAAATTGAGCCTGAAAGTGAGTTATCAGTAATCGAGCTCGACCTTTCTTCCAGTTTAAGAATTGACAGTATTTTTCTCAACGATATACCGGTCTCCTTCAGGCATTCCTCCGACAGGATATTTATCTTTCCCCAATCAGAAATCACTGCGAATAAGCGCTCTGTTATTCATGTTTTTTATCAGGGGCATCCCCTAGTCTCAACCAACCCTCCATGGGATGGCGGCCTGATCTGGTCATTTGACAGCCTGTCTAGACCATGGGTTGGAGTTGCATGTGAAAGTATAGGCGCATCATCCTGGTGGCCTTGTAAGGATCAATGGGACTCCGAAGCAGACAGCATCCGGCTCTCAATTCTTACTGATAGCTCATTAACAGCTGTAGCCAACGGAGTGCTGACCAGAGTCCAACCGCTGGACAACAAAAAACTCTATACCTGGGAGGTGAATTATCCGATTAATAATTATTGTGTTTCGTTTACTCTTGGCGCCTTCAGGCATTTCAGCGATACCCTGAAAAGATCAGACAATAGTATACTCTCTGCCGATTACTATATATTGGATTATAACTACCATAAAGCAAATGAACATTTCCGGCAGGTACCGAAAATTATTCAAGCATTCGAAGAATTATTTGGTCCTTACCCATTCGAAAAAGATGGTTATAAGCTTGTTGAGGCCCCGTACTGGGGGATGGAACATCAAAGTGCAATTGCCTATGGCAATAATTTTATTAATAATTTCTTCGAACTGGATTATATCATTGTTCATGAAACAGCCCACGAATGGTGGGGAAACAAGCTCACTGCCAATGAACAGAAAAACATGTGGATTCATGAAGCATTTGCCACTTATTCTGAGATTCTCCTTCTGGAAAAACTCTATGGAGATGAAGTTGCAGGCCTATATCTACTGAAGCAAAAAGAGAAAATAATAAACAGACATCCTATCACAGCCTCAGCCAGCGAATCTGCTCTTAAAGATACTGATCAGTATTATAAAGGAAGCTGGATGCTACATACAATCCGATATATGGTAAATGACGATTCGGTGTGGTTCAACTCACTTAAGCAATTACAACAGCAATTTGCCTACAAAACAGTTGGCCGGGATGAGTTCATCAATACATGGGGACGTCTATTAGGCCGGGATATAAATCCGGTAATCAGTCATTACCTTGACCGGAAAGAACCGCCGGTTCTCTCCTGGCGAGTCAGGAAAACCAAAAGAAGACAATACCTTTATCTCAAATGGGATACACCTCTCCCTGATTTTTCTCTCCCCGTAGGGCTGTCATATGATAACGTAAAACTCAGAATCAACACGATATCAGGCGCTCGTTATACGAAGATCGTTCTTCCCGCCCAGGCAGAAGATATCGCATTTAATCTTAATGACTTTCTTTTCACAACCCGTCATTTTCAGCAATAGTTTCTATTTTTCGACCTCGTCGTTTCGCTTCTCCCCTGCGGAGGATATTTCGCCCCGGTCTGATATCCTTTTTTTATACCTGATCACTAAAAATTGAAAAAAAATAATTAGATTTGCGATTAAGGTGTTGCAAATTTTCACAGGAAAAACACCATTTCAGCTAAGTCCAATGACTTCAAAAAGAACCATTACTATTTTTGATATAAAAGAATTACTGCTGTTGTCGTATACAAACACTCATGTAGTTGGGTAGGCTATGTACATAAAACTAAGAAAAGCCATTCTCAACATCAGAGAATGGCTTTTTGCTAAAAGCAGTATTAACTAGAAAGAGATTTAATTTAGATTATGGCAGACAGAGTTTATATATTCGACACAACACTGAGAGACGGAGAGCAGGTACCCGGCTGTCAGTTAAATACTGTAGAGAAAATACAGGTAGCCAAAGCGCTTGAAGAGTTAGGCGTTGATATCATTGAGGCCGGATTTCCCATATCCAGTCCCGGTGATTTCAATTCGGTAGTTGAAATTTCCAAGGCAGTTTCTGAGCCAATTATTTGCGCGCTTACCCGTGCGAAGGAAATGGATATCGACAGCGCAGTTGAAGCTCTCAAATATGCCAAAAGAAAACGTATACACACCGGTATCGGGAGCTCCGATATTCACATTGAGCATAAACTCCGCTCCACAAGAGACAAAATTCTTGAGCAGGGTGTTGCTGCTGTAAAGTATGCGAAGAAATTTGTTGAAGATATCGAATTCTATTGTGAAGATGCCGGACGCGCTGATATCCAGTTTCTGGCCAGAATGGTTGAAGCAGTTATTGCTGCGGGTGCGACTGTTGTGAACATCCCGGATACAACCGGTTTCACAATGCCGCATCAGTTTGGTGAGCGCATAAAATACATTATGGACAATGTGAAGAATGTCGATAAAGCTATTATATCCGTGCATTGCCATAATGACCTGGGACTTGCTACTGCCAACTCAATAGCCGGACTAATGAACGGTGCAAGGCAAATAGAATGTACAATCAACGGAATCGGGGAACGTGCCGGTAATACATCACTAGAAGAAGTCAGTATGATTATCAAATGTCATCAGAACTCTCTGAATCTTGAGACGAATATTAACTCTAAAAAGCTCTACCCAACCAGCAAGCTGGTATCCAGGCTTATGAATATGCCTGTTCAGGCCAATAAAGCAATAGTAGGAGCGAACGCATTTGCACATTCTTCCGGAATACATCAGGATGGGTTTCTCAAAAACAGGGAAAACTACGAAATCATCGACCCGGCTGAAGTTGGAGCCGATGCTTCATCCATCATTCTGACTGCCAGAAGCGGAAGAGCGGCTTTAAATCACAGACTGGCCAACCTTGGCTATATTGTTTCCAAAGAAGAGCTTGATTCTTTATACAATCAGTTTCTGGAATTAGCTGACCGCCTGAAGCAGGTAGAAGACAAGGATCTGTTGGAATTGGTAAAAGGAGAATAATACAGAAGTAAACAATGGGGAAAACATTATTTGAAAAAGTCTGGGGTGCTCACGTAGTAACATCCATACCTGAGGGACCAGACGTTTTATATATTGATAAACATCTGATTCATGAGGTAACAAGCCCCCAGGCTTTTGCCGGCATTGAAAAAAGAGGCGTTCCGGTTTTCAGAAAAGAAAATGTTGTAGCTACAGCGGATCACAACGTTCCTACCAAGGACCAGCATCTTCCGATCAAAGAAGCCTTATCCCGTTTTCAGGTAGACAAGTTAACCGAAAACTGTAAAAATCATGATATTACCCTGTACGGACTTGGACATCCGTTTCAGGGAATTGTCCACGTAATGGGACCTGAGCTCGGAATTACCCTTCCAGGCATGACCATGGTATGCGGGGATAGTCACACGTCTACACACGGTGCATTCGGCTCAATCGCATTCGGTATCGGAACCAGCGAAGTAGAGCAGGTACTGGCCACCCAGTGCCTTATGCAGACGAAGCCTAAAACCATGAAAATTGAAATTAATGGTGAACTGGCAGAAGGCGTAACCTCAAAAGATATCATCCTGTATATCATATCAAAGATTTCCGCCAGCGGAGGAACCGGGTATTTCGTTGAATACGCCGGTTCTGCGATTCGCAGTCTTTCCATGGAAGCAAGAATGACCATCTGCAACATGAGTATAGAGATGGGCGCCAGAGGTGGGATGATTGCTCCGGATCAGACGACATTCGATTATGTTCAGGGCAGAAAGTTCGCTCCCAAGGGAGAGAAATTCGAAGAAGCCGTAGCCTATTGGAAAACACTGTTTTCCGATGAAGACGCCAGATTTGATGTTGTTCTTCAATATGAAGCAGCCGATATCGCTCCAATGATCACTTATGGCACCAATCCGGGCATGGGTATTAAGATCACTGATGCGATCCCGACATTGGCTGACATCAAAGAAGAAAGTAATAAAGTTTCGTTTAGAAAATCACTTGAATACATGGGGCTTGAACCCGGTGAAAAGCTTCTGAATAAGCCGGTAAACTATGTTTTCATTGGAAGTTGCACAAACTCGAGAATTGAAGATCTCAGACAGGTTGCCGAGTTTGTAAAAGGGAAGAAAAAGGCCTCCAATATACATGCTCTGATTATTCCCGGATCAAAACAGGTTGAAAAACAAGCCAGGGAAGAAGGCTTGGATAAAATATTTACAGAAGCCGGCTTCGAACTTCGGGAACCCGGATGTTCTGCCTGTCTCGGAATGAACGAAGACAAAGTCCCCAAAGGGGAGTATTGCGTATCCACTTCCAACCGTAATTTTGAAGGAAGACAAGGACCGGGCGCCAGAACATTTCTTGCAAGCCCTCTGACTGCGGCAGCTGTCGCAGTAACAGGAAAAATAACGGATGTCAGAGATTTATAGAAGTGTGTTGAACAATGGATAAGTTTATAAAAATACAGTCTTCCGTAGTGCCTTTACCTATTGAAGATATTGATACAGATCAGATCATTCCGGCCAGATTCCTGAAGGCCACAACCAGAGAAGGCTTCGGAGATAATCTTTTCCGCGACTGGAGATATGATGAAAATAATAGTCCCAAAAAAGATTTTATTCTGAATGATTCTACCTATAACGGAAAAATACTCGTTGCCGGCAAAAACTTTGGATGTGGTTCAAGTCGTGAACATGCCGCCTGGGCAATTTATGACTATGGATTCAAGGTAGTTGTCAGCAGTTTCTTCGCCGATATCTTTAAGAATAATGCCCTGAACAATGGACTATTGCCTGTTCAGGTATCCGAAGGCTTTCTTCAGAAGATTTTCAGCGCTGTTAATAACGATAGCAATACCCAGATAAGCGTGGATCTTGAAAAGCAGGAGATCGCTATTGTCGGAACCGACCAGAAGGAGCGTTTTGAGATTAATCAATATAAAAAGACCTGTCTGATCAACGGCTATGACGATATTGATTATTTATTGAGTATTAAGGACAAGATTGTTGCATACGAAAAAACCAGCACATACAGAAAGCTCGCTTTTGACGAATAATAATCCATGATTCTTTAATATCGCAACAGAAAAATAAAAACTAGTATATAATATATAATTAAGCTCACGTATTCCGGCCGGAATACAGGTAAATATAGCAGGAGATGAAAAAAACCATTGCAGTACTAAAAGGAGACGGAATCGGCCCTGAGGTTGTTGACGAAGCATTAAAGGTTCTGAAAGTCATTGAAAAGAACTACAATCATGAATTTTCATACAGGGAAGCATTAATTGGTGCTGCGGCAATCGATGCCACCGGCAATCCCTTCCCCAAAGAAACCCTTGACGTTTGTCAGATCTCCGATGCTATTCTCTTTGGTGCAATAGGACACCCCAAATACGATAACGATCCTACTGCCAAAGTGAGACCTGAACAAGGACTTCTGGCCATGCGTAAGGCATTGAATCTTTTTGCAAACATTCGGCCAATAAACACTTATCAGGTTCTGGCCAACTCATCTCCTCTAAAAGCCGAGCTGGTTCAGAATGTGGACTTTGTTGTATTCCGGGAACTAACCGGAGGAATTTATTTCGGACAACCCAGAGGCAGAAGCGAAGATGGTAACGTCGCATTTGACTCATGTGTATACTCCCGTGAGGAAATTCTGAGAGTTACCAAACTTGCATTTGAAGCTGCCTACAGAAGAAATAAAAGGGTTACCCTTGTTGACAAAGCAAATGTGCTTGCAACATCAAGACTCTGGAGAGAAGTAGTAAAAGAATATGCAAAGGAGCATCCGGAGATCACACTTGATTTTATGTTTGTAGACAATGCAGCCATGAAAATCATTCAGAATCCGAAATATTTCGATGTTGTACTGACTGAAAATATGTTTGGGGATATTATCACCGATGAGGCATCTGTGATAACCGGCTCGCTGGGCATGCTTCCTTCTGCTTCTGTCGGAGATAAAGTTGGTCTATACGAGCCGATTCACGGGTCATACCCCGAAGCTGCGGGTCAAAACAGAGCCAACCCTATGGCTGCCATTCTTTCAGCTGCCATGCTGCTTGAAACATCTTTCGGCTTAACAGAAGAAAGTGCAGCCATCCGCAAAGCTGTAGAAGAAGCTCTTAACCAGGGATTCGTTACTGAGGACATAAACAGGACCAAACACTACACAACCCGTGAAGTAGGTGATAAAGTTGCCTCTTTGGTAAAGGAAATGAAAGCTGCCACCGTATAAACCTGTCTAATCCTCTCTCTTCTACAATAAAAATGGAAAACAAACTCAATAAAATAAGTTCAAGACTCACAGAAGATGTAACCCAGCCCGCTTCACAAGCCATGATGTACGGAGCAGGTTTTTCTGAAGAAGACATGCATAAGGCTCAGGTGGGTATAGCCTCTACCGGTTATGAAGGGAATACATGCAATATGCATTTAAACCTCCTTGCCAAATACGTAAAGGAAGGAGTTGAGCAAGCAGGCCTGAAACCATTACGTTTTAATACAATCGGAGTTAGCGACGGGATGAGCATGGGAACAGACGGAATGCGTTATTCTCTGGTCTCACGTGAAGTCATCGCAGATTCAATCGAAACAATTGCCGGCGCGCATTATTATGATTCATTAATCACCATAATGGGATGCGATAAAAATATGCCGGGAGCCATTATCGCCATGTGTCGGCTAAACCGACCGGGATTAATGGTTTACGGCGGAACTATACGTTCAGGCCACTGGAAAGGTGAGAAACTAAATATTGTATCCGCTTTTGAGGCATTAGGCCAGCGTTTTGCCGGTAATATATCCGAAGAGGATTATAAAGGCGTAATAATGAATGCATGTCCCGGTGCAGGAGCATGTGGCGGAATGTACACTGCAAATACCATGGCTTCTGCCATTGAAGCGCTCGGGCTTAGTTTACCATACAGCTCTTCTGCTCCCGCGACCAGTGAGAAAAAGAAGCAGGAATGCTATGATGCAGGCCAGGCGGTACGTAACCTGCTGGCAAGAGATATCAAGCCTAAAGATATCATTACGTATAAATCTATTTCCAATGCTGTTCGGGTAGCCATGCTCCTCGGCGGATCAACAAATCTGGTATTACACTTCCTTGCTATAGCCAAAGCGGCAGGTGTTAACTTTACCCTAAAAGACTTCCAGGAACTCTCTGATAAAACTCCGCTGCTTGCCGATCTTAAACCAAGCGGGAAATATATGATGGAAGATCTGGATAATATCGGCGGCCTCCCTTCCATTATGCGCATGATGCTTAAAGAAGGCATGCTTTACGGAGACTGTCTCACCGTAACCGGAAAAACACTTGAAGAAAATCTGAAAGACTTTCCGGACCTTCCGAAAGAGCAGGATATTATAATGTCTCTCCGGAATCCTATCAAGCAGCGGGGACACCTGCAGATTCTATACGGAAATATCGCTCCGGATGGATGTGTAGCCAAAATTACCGGTAAGGAAGGCGAGCGATTTGAAGGCACTGCCAAGGTATATGACTCAGAAGAGTCTCTTAATGCCGGTATTGAAAAAGGCGAAGTAAAAGCCGGCAATGTTGTGGTTATTCGTTACGTTGGCCCGAAAGGAGCACCAGGCATGCCTGAAATGCTTAAACCAACATCTATGATCATCGGTGCCGGCCTCGGCGATAAAGTTGCGCTGATTACCGACGGACGCTTCTCAGGCGGAACACATGGCTTTGTTGTTGGCCATATTACTCCTGAGGCACAGATAGGGGGCCCAATCGGCCTTATCAGAGATGGAGACAACATTATTGTCGATGCTGTTAATAATACAATTGATGTACTCGTATCTGACGAAGAATTAAGCATTCGTCAGAAAGAATGGAAACAACCTGCCTATAAGGCTCAAAGCGGAGTTCTTTATAAATACATGAAAGCAGTTGCATCAGCTTCTGAAGGCTGTGTGACTGACGGTAATTAAAGCATAGCGGATTATGAAACCAACGATCAAGCTCAGGGGAGCTGAATACATAATTAAACTGATCGAATTGCTTGAAGCCCGGGATTTGTTTGCATATCCCGGCGGAGCAATTCTTCCGATATATGATGCATTAGCTTTCAGCAAGTTAAACTCGGTTCTGGTGAGACATGAACAGGGTGCTGCTTTTGCTGCTAACGGATATGCACGTGTTGCAGGACGGCCGGGATTTTGTCTGTCAACCTCTGGGCCCGGAGCAACTAATCTGGTCACCGGAATAGCAGATGCATATGCAGATTCTGTTCCGATGATTGCCATTACCGGCCAAGTCGTTAGTTCACTTATCGGCTCCGATGCTTTTCAGGAAACAGATATCACGGGTATATGTATTCCTATTACCAAGAAAACCTATTTAATCGGGAAAATAGAAGACGCTGCCGGCATTTTTCAGGAAGCGTATCGTGTGGCGATGGACGGCCGGCCGGGCCCCGTTCTGATCGACATTCCTAAGGATGTACAAAACGCCTACATTACGCTGGAAGAAGACTGGGAGCAAAGCTATACAATTCCTGAAAAGAGGATCTTATACAACGTAACCGACGCAGAAATAAAAGCAGCGGTAGAACTATTATCAGAAGCAAAAAAGCCGCTAATTATTGCAGGTCACGGAATACTACTATCAGAAGCATGGAATGAGCTTCGTGAATTTGCCGCCCGCGAGAATATTCCAGTGATCACCACGATCCTTGGCTTAGGCTCCATTGAGCATGACAATCCGCTCAATTTTCAATGGCTGGGCATGCATGGTATGAAGTATACCAATCTTGCTGTTCAGGAAGCTGATCTGATATGTGCTTTTGGTATCCGTTTCGATGACCGGATTACCGGCAAACTGGATGACTTTGCTCCTAAAGCCAAGGTTCTTCATATAGATATCGACAAAAGTGAACACGGAAAGAATGTCAAAACGAATGTATTCCTGCATGGAGATCTGAAAAAAGTTCTTTCTGTTCTTCCGGATACCAGAACCGAAACAAACAAGGCCGAGCGGGCTAAATGGCTTCTCTCTCTGAATGACAAGAAAGCAGAATTTCCGATTATGTCTCCGGAATATACACAGTTCAATGAAGTAACTGCAATCAAAGTTCTGGAAGAAATGATCGGTGACGATGCAATCATTACCACCGATGTCGGACAGCATCAGATGTGGGCAGCCCAATATTGTCAGCGTATACAGCCTAATCATTTTCTTACTTCCGGCGGTCTTGGCTCAATGGGCTTTGGTCTGCCGGCCGCCATGGGTGCCCAGGCTGCCGCCCCTGATAAAGAAGTCTGGTGTATTTCCGGAGATGGCTCATTCCAGATGAATCTTCAGGAACTAATCACATGTGTGCAGGAGAAATGGCCGATAAAGATACTTTTACTTGACAATGCTTACCTCGGAATGGTAAGACAGTGGCAGGAGCAGTTCTATGAGCGTAACTACTCAGGTGTTGAATTACTCAATCCGGATTTTGTAATGCTTGCACAAGCCTGTCATATGGAGTCTGTAAGAGCCAACAACGCCGAAGAGCTTAATGAAGCTATAAAAATGGCACAGGCATGTAAAGATAAGCCTTTCCTTATCCATGCCAGGGTTCTGAAAGAAGAAAATGTACTTCCGATGGTTGCCCCGGGCACCAGTCTGTCTGATACAATCTATTATCCTGTCAAACCTAAGAGTATTACCGAAAAGGTTTAGTAATAGGAGATAAATCATAAAAAAACCTGCTCTAATCGGGCAGGTTTTTTTATACCATTATCAGACAGATCACTGATTCTGCTCAGTTCCGCTCTCTCCGCTTTTCTTTCTTTTCTCTCCTTTTTCCTCAAGACGCAACTTATCTTCATCCTCAAACAGATAGAAACTAAGCTTTTGCTTAAGCTCAGCTTTGGAAAGATTATGAAAAAGCTGTCCGTTGTAGGCTAGCGCGATCTCTCCTGTTTCTTCTGATACAATCAGCACAACACTATCGGTAACTTCAGTCATTCCAATTGCCGCCCTGTGACGTAAACCATAATTTGCCGGGATTTCTTCATTCTCCGAAACCGGAAGGATACATCTGGCAGCTTTTATCCGTTTGTTGGCGATAATAACAGCTCCATCATGCAGCGGGCTATTTTTCTGAAAAATCGATAATAGCAAACGTTTAGAAAGCTCCGCATCTATAATATCACCGGATTCTGCGTAAAACTTAAGCTCTGAGCTACGACTAAACACAACTAAGGCACCGGTATTTGTTCCACCCAGAATTTTTGCAGCTTCAATAACCGGCGTGAGATCAAAGCCCGATTTCTTTGATTTTTTCTTCCAGGGCCAGCGTTTAAACAGATTATCATTATTGAAGGCTGTCGTCTTTCCGATAATAACCAGAAACTTCCGGATTTCCTGTTGAAAAAGGATTAATGCCGCAATAACACCGACATTGATAAACTGCCCGAGGATCGATGTAAGGAGATCCATTTTAACAGCTTTTACTACCAGATAGAACAGATAAATCGAAAGAACACCTAAAAAAATCTTAACAGCAACACTTCCTTTCAGAAGCTTGTACAACTGATAAAGAAGAAGAGTTACCAACAGGATGTCGATAACATCTATAGTTGTGATCTCCAGAAACCCTATTTTATATCCTGCTATCAAAAATACAGTTTATTAAAAAGTTTAATTGTCTCAATAGCTTCTCTGACATCATGCACACGCAGAAAAGCTGCCCCCTGCTGAAGTGCGACCATATTTAGCGCAATAGTGCCCGGCATTGCTTCTTCAGCAGACACATTAAGTGTCTTATAAATTAAAGATTTTCTGGAAAGACCCGCAAGCACCGGATACTCTAACATACTGAAACCACTCAACTCTTTCAGCAACGAGAAATTCTGATTTATGTTTTTGGCAAACCCAAACCCTGGATCCAGTATTATATCCCTTACCCCTAAATTAGTTAATATTTCCAGTTTTTGTTGAAAATAACGAATCAAATCCAAAATTAAATCTTCATACTCATTAAGATGAATCATTGTCTCCGGACTTCCCCGCATATGCATAAGCACATAGGCAATATCCAGTGACGCTATTGTTGTAAACATTTCCGGATCAAGATTCCCCCCGGAAATATCATTGATTACCGAAGCTCCGGCTTCAGCAGCTTTTCGGGCAATGCCCGACCGAAAAGTATCTACAGAGAAATAAGCGTCCGGAAACTCCGAAACCAGTCTTTTTAACGAAGGCACCAGGCGCCCTTCCTCCTCTTGTTCTGACACTTCCGGTGCTCCCGGCCTTGAGCTATATGCTCCGATATCGAGTATAAATGCCCCTTGATCAAGCATCTCTTCCGCTTTCTTAAGTAACGCGAGATCACTGCCAAAGCGACTGCCTGAGTAAAATGAATCAGGCGTCAGATTAAGAATCCCCATCACTTTCGGACTATCCAGGCAAATCAGATTTCCCCGAAGCCTCAATGCTTTTTTTTCCCAAAAAACCGTATATTTATCCACTCCGAAAGCAAAATTTTAAAAACGAAACGATTACAATTTTGATTAATACAACTGCAACCGAATATAAGGAGGTTATCAGTCTTTGTAAAGATATTTTTATCAAGAAAACAAAGGATTATGGCACTGCATGGCGGATTCTTCGTTTACCGTCAATAACTGACCAGATTTTTATCAAAGCTCAGCGTATTCGTTCTATTCAGGAAAAAGGCACCCAGAAAGTTGCTGACGATATCCGATCAGAATTTATCGGGATTGTCAATTACAGCATTATAGCTCTGATACAATTACAATTACAGGCACAGGACAACCAGAACATGGATCTTGATCCGGAGCAAGTTGAAAAGCTATACAATCAGGAAGTTGACACGACCATACAGCTTCTGTTAAATAAAAATCATGATTATGGAGAAGCCTGGCGGGAAATGCGTGTCAGCTCTATCACCGATATCATACTGATGAAGCTTTTCCGTGTAAAACAGATAGAAGATAATTCTGGTAAAACAGTCATTTCCGAAGGTGTAGATGCCAACTACCGCGACATGATCAACTATGCCGTATTTTGTCTCATAAAACTTAAGTAAAGAACTTCAATGCGTGTACTTCTACAGATATTCAGATTCGTTGTCGGACTGCTTTTTATTTTTTCCGGTCTGATTAAACTTAATGACCCTTATGGATTTTCATATAAGCTGACCGAATATTTTGAAGTTTTTGCAGCGGATTTTGGTTCATTTTTCCATTTCTTTACTCCAATAGCCCTTGAGCTGGCATTTATTATATGTGTAAGTGAAATTGTTCTTGGAGTTGCAGTTCTTTTGTTCTACCGTATGGTTCCGGTAACCTGGCTGCTGCTTCTGATGATTGTATTTTTTACTTTCCTGACATTCTACTCTGCATATTTCGACAAAGTAAAGGAATGTGGATGCTTTGGTGATTTTATTCGCCTTACTCCCTGGCAGTCCTTCTGGAAAGATATTATTCTTTTTGTTCTGATTTCCTTTTTGTTCGCCAGGCGACACGATTTAAAAGGTAATTTCAATAACCTTAAAGGCGATATATTCGTATCGATATCAGCATTAATTGTAATGTATGCAGGTTTTCACAGCATTGCCCATTTGCCATTTATTGACTGGCTTCCCTATGCCGTGGGAAAAAGCATACCGCAACAAATGAAACCGGAAGAAGAGCCAATGTTTGTATACATTCTAGAAAAAGACGGACAAAGAGTTGAAATGAATAACTACCCGACAGACCCTTCCTATAAGTATATAAGCTATCGGGTCCTTAATCCGGAAAAGAGTCAGCCCAAAATAATGGACTATCAGATATGGAACGATGAAGGAGATTATACAGACTCCAGCCTTACCGGCAAAGTCCTTCTCATCATCCTCAAAAATACCGACAAAGCCCTGAATGATGGGAAATCAAGAAAGAATGCGGAGATACTCGCTCATGAGCTTCCTGCAATTGAACAGACCAATATCAGGCCAATGATTATTTCATCTTCATCTCCTGAAAGCATTGAAAACTTCAGACACGAAACCCAACTGGCAGCTCCGTATTATTATATGGATGATACACAAATCAAAACAATGATCCGTGCCAATTTTGGATTACTTCTTTTAGAGAATGGTGTAATCAAAGGGAAGTGGCATCAGAATGACCTTCCGGATACAGATCAACTTACTAGTTTGCTGAATTAAGGATAGTATGCTTACTTATATAATAAAAAGACTTTTCTACGGTTTTCTGGTCCTGATCGGAGTTGTAGTAATTGTATTTTTCCTTTTCAATGTATTGCCAGGCGACCCGGTAGCAATGATGTCTGGGCAGAGAACGGATGTTGCTACCCGGGAAACAATCAGTAAAGATCTGGGGCTTGACAAACCCCTGCCAGAACAACTTCTGATGTATCTGAAAGATCTCTCCCCGCTTTCTTCACATGCTGATACTCCTGACAATCAAAAAAAGTATGATTATGTCAAGCTATTCAGCATAGACGATAATGCATATGTATTAAAATGGCCCTACCTTCGCAGATCTTTTCAAACGAATAAGAAAGTCAGTGAGATTATAGCTGACAATATGGAAAGCACATTCTGGCTGGCCTTTTCAGCCATGGCCTTTGCTACTTTTTTCGGAATTGCACTGGGTGTCATTTCATCTCTGAAACAGAACTCTCTTCTCGATCATACAATTATAACACTAAGTGTCGCAGGAATATCTGCTCCATCGTTTGTCCTTGCCGCAGTCGTTGCCATGATATTCGGATTCTATCTGAGCGAATATACCGGCCTGAACCTGACCGGTCAGTTATGGGAAACCGATTTACATGGCCGCCGGCTTATGCTCAAAAACCTTATACTTCCCGCATTTACACTGGGACTGCGACCATTAAGCATCATCGTTCAGCTAACCAGAAGCTCTATGCTCGAAGTGCTAAGCCAGGACTATATCAGAACTGCCAGAGCAAAAGGCCTGAGGGATAAGATCATTATCATGAAGCATGCGCTCAAAAATGCGCTCAATCCTGTTATTACAGCTGTCAGCGGCTGGCTGGCATCGCTTATGGCCGGGGCATTTTTTGTTGAATATATCTTTGACTGGAAGGGTCTTGGCTCCATAACAATTGCAGCTGTTTATCAGCTGGATTTTCCTGTTGTAATGGGTTCTACCCTGTTTGTCGGAGTTGTCTTTATTCTTATCAATATATTTGTTGATATTCTCTATGCATTGATTGACCCGAGAGTCCGTCTGCAATAACTCTATTGACTTCCGATATTTTATGTTATTATTCTTAATCGGCATGCCTGGTTGCGGCAAATCTACTTTGTCAGAATTCCTCTCCGGAAAACTTAATCTGAAAAGAATAGATCTTGATGAAGAAATTGTAAGCTTTGAGAAAAAAAGCATAGAGGACATATTTCGCGATAATGGAGAAGAATATTTCCGGGAAATCGAACGGCAAATGGTAGAGAAAGTCTGTAAACTTGAGAATGCAATAATATCTACCGGAGGCGGTGCTCCATGTTTCCACAACAATATGGAAACCATGAATAAGGCCGGTATAACAGTCTTTCTAAATGTCCCGGTTCATACTCTCGTAACACGAATGCATGCTCATGATGCGAACAGACCGATGCTAAACGGGAAGTCTGCTGAAGAGCTAACAGATTTTCTGGAGCAGAAACTGAGGGAACGATTTACTTTCTATCAAAAAGCTGCGCTGATACTCAATGGTGAAAATATTCACGGTGATGAAATTATTGCTGCCCTAAGAAGACACGGTTTGATCTGACCAGAACATCATTCAGAAGAATCAGTTTTTAAATACTTTATATAATTTCCCCTCAATGCTTATATAATACACGCCTTTGGGCAAATGCACCATATTTATCTCACTTCCATTTGCCGAAAGTCTCACCAGCCCTCTTTTGTTAACCACCTCATAGTTGGCTTTGCGCGAAAGGGTAACTACGTCGTGTACATTTACAGGGTAGAAAGTTATGCTGTCTCCTGCAAATTGTTTCTTTACGAAGCGATCTTCCTTACCTGCAAAAAGACAGACATATTCACCCGGCATCAGGTCCTGTACATAGATACTTTGGGATTTCCCTTTTAAAATCTCGGTTCCTGAAGTATCCTTAATAACATATTTTACTTTGCCCGAAAAGAACAGAGAATCTCTGGCAGTATGGGGGTACATAAATATCTGCTCTTCGAATGTTGCTTTCAAACGTTTCGCGACCTTATATATATCAGCTTTCGCCTCAAGAACCAGCCCATTTTCATCAATCAGAAACGTTGCCGGAATAGCCTCCACATTATACAATTTTCCTATACTGTTGTCCCAGCCTTTAAGATCTGATCCATGAAAAGGCCATACCAATCCATCATTCCGGATCGCTTTCTCCCAGGCTTCTTTTTTTGTATCAAGGGAAATACTGAATATCTCAAATCCATATTCATTGTATCGGTGATATAGGTCAACAAGTTCCGGATTGGCCATACGACAAGGCAGACACCAGGATGCCCAGAAATCCAGAAGGACCATTCTTCCCCTTAAATCACTTAATTTAATCTTTTTCCCGGAAGGATCTGTAATTTCAAAATCAGGTGCATAGCTTCCCTTTTTTATTCCTGCCTGGGCCAAAACAATGCTTCCCGATCTCCCGGCAAATATGATCAGGATAAGAATAATAATTTTGTTAAAGTGCACGCTGTATACTAGTGTTAAATAAACTACAACAATTTATCTAATAAATCTGAATAATAAAAGCATGCGCTAAAAGTGTGAACCGATCGTCAAAACAAAAGCAGTGTTTCTCATACTAAGGTGCGCTACCGGAGATGGGCCCATAGGATTGCTGTATGGGACATTAATCGAGCCTGATCGCGAGTGATTTAGAGCCATATCCAGATAAAAAGTCGGCCATTTTACTCCAAAGCCAACCGTATAAACCTTTGTGGCTGTATTCAGCTCATCCAGATTTTTCAAAGGATTGGAATATAGTGCGAAGCCCGCCCTATAGCGAAATATATTACTTCTTATTTCTCCGCCAATACGGTAATTTACAGCACCTTTGTAGTTATTCTTGATAAAACGGTTGTCCGCGTTATATATATTGCGGTTTACCTTATCCGACAGGCTCAGCATCTGGTAAGGTAAATACTCAAGATCGGCAGATACAAAACCGCTTTTACCTAAAAACCAAGCCAACCCGCCTCTTAATATAGCCGGAGTGGTTATCCGGTAGCTATAATCCAGAGGAACTGTACTCAGTTCAGATGTTCCGGGGCTATAACCGGCAAACGGCACTTCATAGGCCGGATTAAATACTGCCCGTAATGTATAAGCATAATTTTGCTTCAGAAAATAAGCCGTAGGTGTCTGAAGAGAAAAACCAATCCGGAGCGCTTCCACCGGCCGTGCAATAAAGCCAATTTTGAAGTTAAAGCCGGTTCCTGTTGTCTTGATTATTTCACTAAAGGTTATTTCCTCAACCGAACTTGACTGATCCAGCTTCTCATAATAGTCTTTAGTCAGATGGTGACGAACAGAAACGATTCCCAAAGATGCCCCGAAGTAGTATTTGTCTGACACATTGGCTCCATAGGCGATATCAAATTGATTCTGAGCTCCCCGGGTGGTTATCAGCTGTTCCTGATAGACCTCTTCCGGCAGCACATTGGCCGGATAAAATATTCCATCATTCCCGAGAAGAGAATCGACCGGGTTATAGAAATATGGATAATAGTCATAATCAGGCTCAACGATCAACGACTGATATACCAGCTCTTCAAGTGAATAAAGGCTATTTACATCAATATCATCCAGATCTTCGGGGTAATACCCGGAGTTCTGCAATAAATTAGTAAAATACTGATTTATATAGCTCTGATTGTTATAGCCTGAATAAAAGATCTGATTCTGGAAGTTGTTAATCCGGTTGTAGGTAATAGCAAAAGTCCCACCCCGGAAATCCCCCGGTTCAATATCATCTTTGGCGCCGCAGAAAGCAATTCCGAAATTTGGGAAGAACATATAGCCGCGACTGTCTCTGTCTTCATTTCCGAAATAGCCTGATCTTGAACCGGCAAATCCGATCCCGAGTGATCCGGCAGCCTCTGAACTGCGATACGCTCCCAATCCCGCCGGATTAAGGCTGCCCATTGATAAATCTGCCCCTAAAGCAGTGCCAGCTCCTGCAAAGCCCTGAAATCGGGCGGAACCACCTAATGAACTACCAGAAAAAGTGGATGCATATTCAAGCATGCTCTGAGCGCCGGATATTCCGGCGCTTAAAAGCATTATAAAACATGCAGTGCTTCTGAGAAACCAATTATTCATAAACAATATAATTCCAATAAAAATATCCGATACTCACTCTGCTATCCGGACCTTACCGGGCACTTCCGCCAACTCCTCCTCTCGGAGAAGAGGATCTTGACGGAGAAGATGACGGAGCTCCGGATGATCCTGAAGATCTGCCCGGACTATGAGAAGGTGCAGACCTGTAAGTAGGGCTGGACGCAGGCTGCTGCCTCTGCTGACCACCAGAATAGTTTGAACTGTTATTGCTCCGCTGATTCCCGGAATTATTCGATGGTGAACCATAACCTGGAGGTGGCGTTGCTCTATTCTGATTTTGAGAATTTGACGGTGAACTGTAACCGGGCGCCGGAGTTGTTCTGTTCTGATTCTGAGAGTTCGATGGCGAACCATAACCAGGCGGCGGAGTTCTATTCTGATTCTGCGGGTTTGTATTCACCCTGTTGCCAGATCCCTGATTCCCGGAGTTAGTCCCGTTAGAATAATTGGCAGGTGTTCTGGCATTCTGATTATACGAGTTATTCGTAGTCGTCCTTCTGTTAGAGTTATTGGCCGCACCTGAGCGTCCGCCAGTTCCTGAATTACCGCCAGGGCCATTGTTAACAGCCGATCCGACCGAAGTCCTGGGCTGATTCACAGGTTTAGGCCTCGTTGTGGTATTGTTGTTATTATTCCCGGACGAATATGAGTTACTGTATCTGTTTTGATAATACCCGTTATAAAAGCCATTGTAATAACCATGATAGTAGGCAGAGCTGGAGTACCCCCAATGGCCGTAACCGAAAGGATCCATATATGGGTTATATCCGTAGTAGCGGGTATGATACGGATTATGCCAATACGGCCTGTAGAAGGGATCATAGCTATACATATACCCCATTCTCATGTACGGAGAGGTATAAAAAGAATTATAACCATAGTATGAGTTCCAGCCCCAGCCGGTTCCAAACCCGAAGGAAACGCCTACTCTTGATCCTCCGCCCCAGCCCCATGGATCATAATAAGATCCGATATTCATAAAACCGGTGCCACAGGAATAGCACCAGTCTGAGCGTCTGTCAAAACGATCAGAAAACTCATTGTAGTTATTCGTAATATATGTATTGCCACCGGTTGTGGTCGTAGCCTGCCCGGTCGATTCTTTTCTCGTATAGGCAGAATAGTCTACATATCTGTCTTCCGATTCAGCCGGTTCAGATGAGTATGAGCTGCCGCCCTGGTAATACTCACTTTTCTGATAGTTATTGTTATTCCCGGTCTGGTACGATGGCTGCTCATTCTGCAGGTCTTTTCGAAGTTCCTGCTCATACAAAACTTTCTGGCGATCTTTCGATGAAAAATACAGATCGTCATACTCTCCCTGCTGCGCATACTGATCCTGCGCACATGAAAGAAGCCCAGCCAGTGGAGCTATGCTTAAAAACTGCAGTATTTTTTTCATAAGACGCCCTTTCATATCCCAAATGTAAAACGCAATTTGGAACTTTATATTTAATTTTTTAAAATCTTTTACATTACAACACACAAACCAATATCTTTGCTTATTGTATACACAAAACTTATACCAGAAATAATACAAGTACAAGCCCATGAGCAAAGGACTACCCAAAAGAAGTGACGATTATTCCTTATGGTACAATGAATTGGTAAAAAAGGCAGATCTGGCGGAAAACTCAGCGGTTAGAGGATGCATGGTGATTAAACCTTATGGTTATGCCATATGGGAAAAAATGCAGGCTCAGTTGGACAAAATGTTTAAAGATACGGGGCATTCCAATGCTTATTTTCCTCTATTTATACCAAAATCATACCTGAGCAAGGAAGCAAGCCACGTGGAAGGTTTTGCCAAAGAATGTGCAGTAGTTACACACTACCGGCTTAAAAACTCCGAAGATGGAAAAGAAGTGATTGTTGATCCGGAGGCCCGGCTGGAAGAAGAGCTGATTGTTCGTCCTACTTCTGAAACAGTCATCTGGAATACTTATAAAAACTGGATTCAGTCCTACAGAGACCTTCCTCTGCTGTTGAATCAGTGGGCTAATGTCGTACGCTGGGAAATGCGAACCCGACTGTTTCTCCGCACAGCAGAATTTCTGTGGCAGGAAGGCCATACAGCCCATGCTACAAAAGAAGAGGCTATTGATGAAACGGAAACCATGCTAAATGTGTATGCCCGATTCGCAGAAGAGTTTATGGCTCTCCCTGTGGTAAGAGGTATCAAAACTCCCAATGAACGATTTGCGGGTGCGGAAGAGACATATTGCATAGAAGCATTAATGCAGGACGGTAAGGCTCTTCAGGCTGGCACTTCACATTTTCTCGGTCAGAACTTTGCCAAAGCCTTTGATGTAAAATTCGCTACAAAAGAAGGCAAGCTGGAACACGTGTGGGGCTCCTCCTGGGGTGTCAGCACACGTTTAATGGGGGCATTGATTATGGCACATTCGGATGATGATGGCTTAGTCCTCCCGCCTAAGCTTGCGCCGATTCAGGTAGTAATTGTTCCGATTTCGAAAACCGAAGAGCAACTGGAAGCAATCCGGGAAAAAGTAGCACAGTTGCAGAAAACACTCTTAAGCAAAGGTATTTCAGTAAAATTTGATGACAAAGACAATCAAAGTCCCGGTTTTAAATTTGCCGAATATGAGCTAAAAGGAGTTCCCGTTCGTATTGCTGTTGGGCCGAGAGATCTCGAAAACGGCACCGCAGAAGTAGCACGCAGAGATACAAAAGAAAAGTCTGTACATTCCTTTGATGAGCTTCCCAAAGTTGTAGAATTTCTTTTAAACGATATCCAGGATAATATATTCGAAAAAGCGCTACGTTTCAGGACTGAAAACATAACAGAAGTAAACGATTTTGATACTTTCGTAAAAGTTCTGGAAGAGAAAGGCGGCTTTATTTCTGCTCATTGGGACGGGACATCCGAGACCGAAGAAAAGATAAAAGAACTCACCAAGGCAACTATTCGCTGTATTCCGCTGGAAGGAAAAACGGAAGCAGGAACCTGTGTCTATACAGGAAACCCTAGTTCAAAGCGGGTTTTATTCGCCAAAGCATATTAATCTTTACAATAAAACCGGAAGCAGAAAATCTGCTTCCGGTTTCACAATCGTTCCATAAGAAACCTATACATATCAAGCATACTCTGAATATCTTTCTTATAAACAATCTCATCCGGTGTATGCGCATCTTTCTCGGGAGCCCCGATAAAACACCAGTCAAACGGATAGGGCGACATCTGTAATTCCCGACCATCACTCGCCCCTGCACCTTCCACCTCCAACTGATAAGGTATTCCGGATTCTTTTGCCAGATGTATAATCCGGTTCAGATAGGCTTTGCGGGGAATATACCGGTCCCTCAGACTTATTGCTACTCCTTTTCCATGATGCACTCCTTCTGTGACCCAGGTAATATCTGCAATGAGACTCTGCCCGACCTGATACTTTTCATAAATATAGCGGGCCAGATAGGCAACAGAGCCTCCACCGTGCTCTTCCCAGCAGCTAAAAGCAATAATACCATCCTTTAACGTTTCGGCCAGCTTCAATGCCGTCCATACCCCGAGCCGGTTGTCAAGATAGCAGGATTGGATATACTCTTCTGTTTCTCTGAAATCACAATAAAAGCAGAGGTCTGTTCCCGGGGCTATACCTCTTGAAAATTCATATTCCCAACTATCCTCCTCCTCGCCCGAAGCAACGGTACAATCTACAGGGCCATGTGAATCACGCCCGACCAGACGGTATCCCTTTTTACAATACGGACTCCCCACCGGCAGCAGCTCCCGGCCATAACGAACTGTAAAGCCCACTGTATCCATATGCGCAAAGACTACAGTTCTGGGCTTTCCGAATACCAGCAAAACACAGTCCTGAAACTCATCACCGTGCAAAATCACCGGCATATTAGAAGTCAGATTTTCCCGGACATAATCCAGTATAAACTCCTTCACCGGCGCTTCATTACCTGAGGGCGCATGAATCTGGCACAGTTTTTTTAGTAATTCCATTTATAATTAATTAAATGCTATCTTAGAATTTTATTATTTTGGCAACATATTGGCGTCAACTCTATCGTTATAAAGCTATGAAAGAAAAGTTTTCGGCTAAAAGGATTTTTCTTTTCCTGCTTCCGGCAATGTATCTGATATATACTCCGGCAGTTGCGCAATCAGAGAATCAGCTATGCCCCAAAATGTTATTGAGCGATATCGATATACAAATCGAATCGAGTGATGCTGTACATCAAATGTACAATTTTAAATTTGATAAAGCGCAGGCCAAATACACAGAACTCCGGAACCGGTATCCGGACCATCCGCTGCCTTATTTTTTAATGGCATTAAACAACTGGTGGAAAATGTTGCCAAATACCGATATACACACGCATGATAAAGAATTCCTGGCTTATATAGATACCACGATTATCCGGGCAGATCGATTATACACTGAAAATAAAAACAATATTGAAGCTGCCTTCTTTCTTGCAGCTGCCTATGGCCTGAAAGGAGAGTTTTATGGGAATGCAAAAAATTATTCTAAATCAGCGCTTGCTGCAAAAAATGCGCTGAGCTATGCAAGTGTCACCTCAGACAATTCTGACTTAAGTCCTGAATTTTTATACGGCAAAGGCATATTAAATTACTACAGAACCTGGCTCAGAGAAGAATATCCTTTATTAACACCGTTTCTTATTTTTTTCCCGTCCGGTGACAAGGAGCTGGGCATTCAGCAGCTAAAAGAAGTTACCTACAACTCCTTTTACTCGAGGACAGAAGCACAGTATCAGTTACTGCGTATTTACGACAATGAAGATCTATATCACAAAGGTTATCCGATCGCAAAATATCTGGCAGCAACTTATCCCGACAATGCATACTTCCTTCGTCAATATGCCAAGTTTTCCTGGTTCGTAAATAAATATGACGAAGCAAAAAGGACCTGTAAGACGATCATAGAGAAGCTGGATAATGGGATGCCTGGTTTTGAAGAAACCAGCGGACGATATGCCGGCTATATACTCGGGGATATTTACAAACGCGAAAAAAAGACTGACTCCGCCAAGTATTATTATGAGAAGGCTATCGATTATTCGGAGAGAGCCGGTTATACTGATCAGGGATATTATTTATACTCGATCAACAATATGGCGAAAATCGCTGAAGAGGAAGGTGATTATAAAGCAGCCCTGCACTATTATGAGCGTCTGAAGAAAAACGGACGCAAGAAAAAGAAATCATATGCTATCGTAAGAGAGTCAAAAGGAAAAATTAAAGAAGTTAAAGAGAAGCAATAGGCAATTCTTTTTATAGTCTGATAACCGAATCAGGTAAGGTGACCATTGCCACCTTACTAATCCTGATAAACTTTTCTATTCTATAATTAATCTCTTTTTTATTTTCCCTGACGATATCTGAAGCTCCAGGATATACGTGCCTGAAGGTATTTCTGACACATCAATCGTCCGGATATGCGGAGAACCTTCTTTGATGAGAGCTCCATCCAGGCTGTATATCTTGTACAATTCTCCCTCGATATCTTCTTCTATCCAGATCAGATCTTTTGCCGGATTAGGCCATACTGCCACATTAGCTTCATTTGTACCGACAAGAGATGTCACCACCTCATTGACCCCTGTACGGGGATCCTGCGCTACGTAATCCCAGACAATTTCTTTAAAAATAGCAGCAATATTTTGGGGGACATAATCGGTAAGTGGCAGATCTTTGGGATCTTCTCCGTAAATAACCGCATAATGTGTTAACGCATTCAGATAAATTAAGACCGGGCTCGCATGAATATCATCAACAGGACCGCCATGTACAGTAGTCGATCTGTCCTCCGGGAAGTTCAGATACGGATTTTCAAAGAAGTCCAGCTCGCTTAATCTTCCGTTATGTACTGCATTTGCATAGGACCAGTTATCCTCACTGCGGTTTTCAGCCAGTCGATCAAAGACCTTTACCAGCACCTGACCAGTCGGAATGATTTTGATATCCAGAATTTCATTGCTATTACCCGGGTCAGGTCCGCTACCCATATATACATAGGACCCTCTGTTATTGTGCGGGTCAGGAGCAGCATCCAATACCGCCGGATCTGCAGCCTCATCCGCTATTTTTTCCCATACCAGACGAGCTCTCAGCATATAGTCACGCCAGTCAAATGTCTCGGCAGGGCCGTAAAAATCCCTAAAATCAGTGGCTTGCAGATGATGCCAGCTTTCGTATAAGAATAAACGTGTATCCGGGTTTGCTGCCTTGGCCGCGGCATAGAACTTACGGGCATAAAATCCGCTTGCCCAGGCATCATAGCTTGATTCTATATTCACACCTTCCGTAACCACCATAACATCAAATGTCCCATAGTCATCATGTGCAGGATCTGTCAGTGGCCTGATTTTATTTTGCACATCGTGCCACGAACCCGACACTCCCCAGTTCCAGCCTATGGGAGCTCCCGGAATGGTATGCCTGTAGCTTGAGTGCATTTTACCAGAGGCCGCCGAGAATATCTCCATTAACTCTATCAGGTTTCTGGCATTGGGATCTGACCAGTTTTTGCCATCAACCAGACTATGTCCGACCCAATATATTTTCGATTCATTAATCTGGGCAAAGCTGGTTTGCTGAATTATGAACAAACAGAATGCAGATACTAAAAACAGATTATTCATATGGTATAAAAATTAAAAACAACCGTAAATACACTATGCAGTCATACAGGTAACCGGATCGTTATCAGAAAACTACATATGTTTAAACATTAAAGCTTCTGAATACTTTTGGAGCATAAAAAAAGCGCTGCCAACTATCAATCAGCAACGCTTTTCATATAAGCTTCTATACGATCAAAACTTCGGCAGTTTTTTCAAAGCTTCCTTCGCTTTATTCTCTGCCTCTTTTCTCACCTTTTCCTGTTCTGCCTTAAGCTTTTCTTCCGTCTCTTTCCTGATTCTTTCTTCCTCTGCTTTTTTCTTGGCTTCCAGCTCTGCCTTGGCTTTGTTCAGTTCCTCATTATTTTTCAACTCATCTTTCACTCTATCCTTCACTGCTTCTTTCACTGTTTCCTTAACAGATGCAGATCCGCCCGTCAAAGAACTTCCAGCCAGCGTAATTTTAGGACTATCGGATGTACCACCTACTTTCAGATCAAGATTGATACGATCACTATTGGCAACAGATTTACCTGTAAGACTGCTGATAGCAGAATTAATCTGTGACCCGACAACACCTGCCGGCACATCCATATTAATCATATAGTCAAGGGCTCCGGCAATACTCTGATTGCCGTGAACATTGATTTTGGTATTCCCCGCTTTGATATCGAACGGCTTTACGGCGATTTTTCCTTCACTGACCTCAAACTGTACCAGCACATCTTTTAGCTGCAAAGGAAGCACGTTGGCCATTTTAGTTACGCTTTCAATACCTTTAAATACCTTTCCTCCCTGAAGAGTCGCCGAGGCAATAGAAAGTGCTCCGCCACCATAAAGAGATTCCATCACGGGACTCATTGCATTATCAAGATTTCCTCCGAGCGACATCTTCGTCGAGAAATTACCTTCTATATTCTGTGCTATCGGTGCAAAAGATTTTATTGTATTGAACGTGCTGTATGCTTCTTTTATCCCTAATTCTCTGAGATCAAATTCCATATCAAACTTAGGAGCTTTTTCATCCTTTGTATCATAAAATCCATTAGCAATGACAGAGCCTCCCAGTGTGTTAAATCCTAACTTTTCCAGCTTGGCCACTCCTTCTTTAATGATGATATCACCAGTCAGATTCTCCAGAGTCATATTGGTATACAATACCTTTTTAATAGAAGTGCCAAGCACAAAATCAATATTTTTCGGTACCAGTACAATACCTGTATCAGCCGCAGTCTCTGTTTCAGCCACCGCTTCCTCCTCGTCCGTCATCCATTCATTGACATCAAAAACAGATGACCGGAAATTCATTTTTCCCCTGATTGTCGAATCTGCCGCACCAAACAGATAACCCATGTAGTTGCTGACATAGCCATCTATATCAATATCACTCTTACCAACATATCCTTTCATCGAATTGATGGTCGCTTTATCCGGATTCAATGAAAAGCTGGCTGTTGTGAGCTTCATCCCCTGAGGAAAGTCAGGACTTGAATACACAATATTTTTCATTTCCATTGTTCCCGAAGTGGCCGTGTTCAGATAATTGCCGGCATCAATATCCGACATTACCCCTTTGGTTGCAACATCGGCAACGATTCTGCCGGATACGGTCATATCTTCCAGAGGATAGAGCCTGGTCAGTTTTCCCAGATCAAGAATTCCCTTTAAATGCACGTCATATTTGGGATTGTCCAGATTTTCCACATATGCCTTCATATTGAAAGGCTCATCCTGGAGCTTCATGTTAAAATCTTCCAGATGAATCTTCGTGGCTTCCAGAGTTCCGTTGTCATTCAAAACAGTTGCCCTAAAATTGATATCTTCCAGAGGTTCGGCCACTGCCAGCGACCGGACATATCCGTTCTTCATGGACATCACGGCATTTACCTGAGGCATGGTGGTTTCGCTATATATTCCTTTGGCCTTCACCTCAAGCGCATATAAGCCTTTGAGCTCAATGCTGTCAACGGGATATATACGGGTAATATCTTCCAGGTCTATGGTTGCCAGCACATTGGCATCAATCTCTGATGGCTCAAGCCCCTTTAAAAACAAACGGGCGTCTACCGGATTGCCGCCCATTTCCATATGAAACTTCTTCAGATCAACAACTATATTCTCGATTACGCCATCTTCATTCAATACATGCAGGTCGATACCAATATTTTTTACTGCTGTCGGCAAATCCGGATACTGGAACATGGCATCATTAACCACAAGATTTAACGCATATCCGGGCATCAGCGAATCATTCATGGTTCCTTTTACCCAGCCATCAAAGCTCAGAGAGCCTTCTGTTTTAATAGTTTCAAAATCCTTGGCATAGATAGCCGGCACAAGTGAAAGCAAGGTTTTAAAAGATGTTTCTCTGGCGTGATAGGTAATATCAAAATTAATATCATCTGACGGCATAGCGATCTCACCATCCATACCCATAATAAAATTATTAACTCTGAATGAGTTGTCAAGGAACTTAAAAATCATCTTATCATAATTCATATCCATCTTCACGGCCAGCTCCAGCTCCGCGGCATCAAGGTATTTTACACCTTCAAAAACCACATATGTTTTGGCCACTTTCGTCCAGGTATCCATTATAAATATCTCCTGGGTCAGATCTCCGCTTCCTGTATGATCAAATCCTTTTAGCTCCGTATAAACCGGCATCGACAGATCTTCATAAATAATGCGTCCGTTGCGTATCTCCCACTTTTCAATACCGATATTAAACTCAGACGGTTCTTCTGATACCGGTGCTTCCTCTTCTTCTCCGGAAGAAATGACAATATCCCAGCTCATCCGGCCATCAGCGGTAAATCTGGTAAGAATCAAAGGCTGATCCAGAAGCAATCCTTTTATTTTTATCTTGTCTCCGCTTATAATGCTCATGATATCGGCAACCAGTCTGGTTGACTTTGCATAGTAGAGTGTATCGCCCCGGAAACCTTCTGCTTTTCCGATAATAGCAAAATCATCCACCGAGATCGTAGCATTGGGAAAGTTTTTGAGAAGAGAAAGGCTGACTTTTTCAGGATGCAGCACGATGGTAGCATTGATCGTCTTGGAAACTTCTTCTTCAATCTTTGCCCTGATCTGGTCTTTGAACAGAACGGGAATCAGTAACAAGGAAACAAAAATAAAAGCGATTACGCCGAGCGTAATAAGCAAACCTTTTTTCATAAAATCAGCAATTAGACTTTAACTCTGTTAATATTGATTACCTGCAAACGCATTTTGAGACTGCACAAAAATTATTCCTTCCTGTTTCATAACAGGAAATACATTTAATTGTCCATTTAAAACTGCCTGAATTTATAATACTTTTCCGGCATTACAAAAACGCATTGCTACGAAAGTTAAAACGCCAAAAAATGCAGTTTAATACAACCAGAGTCTATTTATCGGACTATTTTTTCAATGGAATAATCTGATTCCACTTATACGTTAACTGCCTTTTGCTTATAAAAATCTGTAATGAGCTCTGTAATTCTGTCTGTTTCGATAAGAAAACCATCATGCCCGAAAAGAGAATCAATCTCTTTGTACACAGCATCCGGAATACCATGCCCCAGCACTTTTTGCTCACTCACCGGAAAAAGCAGGTCTGTCCTGATACCTATGCACAATGTCTTTGCACGGATCTGCTTCAGGGCATTCTGTACAGAAATCCGGCCTCTGCCCACATTGTGGGAGTCCATCGCCTTGGTCAGATAGTAATAGGAGTGGCAGTTAAAACGCTTTACCAGCTTCTCTCCCTGATAATTCTGATAAGAAATAGCTTTAAAGCCTTCTGTCTTTTCCACATCATTTTCCGACTGGGAAAACTGATAGGTACTGTAATTCCGGTAGGACAAAAGAGCAACAGCTCTTGCAGCCTTCAGACCTTCCGCACCGGCATCCGGTCTTCGTTCCGTCCAGGTTTTATCGGCACTGATAGCCATGCGCTGGGACTCGTTGAAGGCAATTCCCCAGGGTGAATGAAATGCATTGGTCGCCATCAGAATCAGATAGCTGAACAACTCAGGTTCCATAATAGCCCACTCCATTGCCTGCTGGCCTCCGAGCGATCCGCCTATGCAGGTATGAATGTGGCTTATACCAAGATACTTTCTTAGTATATTATGTACTGCTACAATATCTCTGATAGTGAACTGAGGGAAATCAAGGTAATAAGGCTCACCTGTCTCCGGATTCATTTTCAAAGGTCCTGTAGTTCCGTAGCAGCTTCCGAGTATGTTTGCGCAAACGATGAAATAGTCTTCGCCATTGTACAGCCTCCGGTCACCAACCAGGCCCGACCACCAGCTTATTACGTCTGCATTGGCAGTCAGAGCGTGGCATACCCACACCACATTGCTTTTATCCTCATTCAGCTTGCCGTACGTTGTATAGGTTATTTCCAGTTCACTTAAAACTCTGCCCGATTCAAGTGTTATGGGAGATGTATGTTTATAGAGATGATTTTCCACAGATCAGATTCAGTTATTTTCCTCACATAGTATATAAGTACACAGCCCAGCATCAACAACAGAGTAATCTTTTGCAGAAAATGAAGGGAAGCTTGCCGGCGGGAAGCGCCGCTTGTCTTGCTATCTCAGGAAAAAGAATGTTAATTGTCATGGCGATAATCAATTTATAGATCCCGCTTTGCGGGATAGGATTTAGCACCTTTTCCACCCGGATAGGTTGCTAGAGGTTCTCAGAGCCTATTCTCTCCCCTCTTCTTTATAAATCAACTACCTATTGCAGCGTAATTGACTTGGATTTGCAAAAATACAGGATAAAATGAAAAATCAAAAGGTTGAAGGCCGTATAGAATATTTTCGATTTTTTGGACTGATCTGAATTTCTTTTGCCCTGGCTTTGCACAGCAAAATCGTATCAGAAGACTCCGAAAACCTATTTACCAGACGCAATTTTCTTCTCTTATTGATCCGGCTGATCCGTTTGGCGAGGATTTTGATGCTGTCCGCAAAAAACAAGAATTTTACAGGGATTACAGCCGAAAGGTATAAGCAGACGGCTGCTGGTCTCAATTCGTCAAATTTTATACTTTTGGAGAAAGTTTGGAATCATGAATAATATACTGGACGGAACACAGCTGGAAAACAACTGGCAATACCTCCTTACTTTTCTGATCATTCTGGCGCTCACATTTATCCTGGGAAGAATTGTCAAAGCAATACTGAACAGGTTCTTTAACCGCTCAGCTGAACTGATCAATGTTGATCTGTCCCGGTACAATATCATAAAACACCTGCTGGTAAGCGCTATTTATGTAATCGGGATCGGCCTGGCTGTATACTCCATGCCTACCCTTAGGAGCCTTTCATTATCCATATTTGCCGGGGCCGGTATTATGGCTGCCATAATCGGATTTGCTTCGCAAAAGGCTTTTTCCAATATTATCAGCGGAATATTTATTGCGATCTTCAAGCCATTCCGGGTCGATGACCGGATCCAGGTAGGAATACATGTCGGAATTGTAGAGGACATCACACTTCGCCATACTGTGATTCGTAATTTTGAGAATAAGCGTATTGTTATACCCAATGCTGTCATCAGCGATGATACGGTTACCAATTTTACGATTATCGATGAAAAAATCTGCAAGATCATGGAATTCAGGATAGGGCTTTCCGATGATATAGCACTGGCAAAAAGTATTATTCAGGAAACCGCTATCAATCATCCGAAGTGTATCGATGTCCGGACAGCCCAGCAGATCGCAGAAAATATCCCCCAGGTAATTGTTCGTGTTATCAGCTGGGGCGAATCATGCATTAATCTGAGAGCCTGGATATGGACCCGCAATCCGCCGGATGCCTTTGAGCTGGGTTGTGACCTGTACGAACAGGTAAAATACCGGTTTGATGATGCCGGTATACAGATTCCGCCTCCTCACAGGGTAGTACTGACTAAAGCTTAAGTAATTTTTCAATAGAGATCACAGGCTTTTCTTTCAGTCCATGATCTCTATTGAATAGCTTCTTTTAAAAGATTCTCCGGCCGGTAAGATTATCACACCCTCCCTGCCCGCAAACTCCCCGGTATACTCATAGGTATCCGCCAATCCCTGCCATGGCTCCAGACAAAGAAAAGGAGCATTATTTTTAGGTGTCCAGATGCCAAAATGCGGCCAGCTCTCAAATCCGAATTTCAGATTATAATCTCCCGAACGGGATTTCAGGCTGACGGCTGAAGATTTCAGATCTTTCAATACAATCGCGTCTTTTTCAAACAGTTTATAATTCAGGGGAAGGATAGCCGAATCAGTCAGCACTGCTTCTTTTTCCCCGCTAAATAATCCTTCCTTCAGCAGGTAACGTTCCACATTTTCCTTTTCCTCAAATTCAAGATAAAACTCATCGAGGGTATTGCCGTCCCTCGAGTCCAGCGCAAATCCGGGATGAGCCCCTATAGAAAACAGCAGCTCTTTCTGATCGGGATTTTTCACCTCATACGTTACAAGCAGCTTGTTGCCGATCAGCTGATAGCATATAAAAAGCTTAAAAAGGAATGGATAATTTTTCCGGCTTTCTTCATCGTCTCTCAGCTGAAATACAAGTTTATCATCGGTACCTGCCACGAGATCGAATGTTTTATCTCTTGCAAAGCCATGCTGCGGCAGCGTATAGCTCTTTCCGTCAATTCTGTATGTATGCTGATTCAATTTGCCTACTACAGGAAAAAGTACCGGAGCTCTCCGGGGCCAGAAAGAGGGGTCACCCTGCCACAAATATTCGCGGTTATTCTCCAGATGACACAAACTGACCATCTCTGCCCCACTACCTTTGACACTCAGTCTCAGAAAACTGTTTTCAATAGTCACTAACATGCTTCTTTCTGATTAATTATGATTTTTTATCCTCATCTGTCACCGTATACCTGGTTTTCAGTCTGACAGGCTTTTGCGCTTTCTTCCGCATCTTCAGATTAAGCAATTCCACAAACAGGGAGAAGGCAATCGCAAAGTAAATATATCCTTTGGGCACATGCTGGTGAAATGCTTCTGTGACCAGCAATATGCCAATCAGCAATAAAAACGAAAGGGCAAGCATTTTCACAGTCGGATGCTTTTCAATAAAGTCACTGATTGACTTGGCAAATACCAGCATTACAATCATGCTGATAATAACCGCAATAACCATTATAATCAAGTGATCAACAAGCCCGATTGCTGTTAAAATAGAATCGAAGGAGAAAACAATATCCAGCAGAATAATCTGCATTACTACCGAAGCCATGGAATATACTTTTGTATTATCCAGCTCATGGGTGCTGCCTTCCAGCTTATCATGTATTTCTGTGGTACTCTTGTATATTAGAAAACCTCCTCCCAGCAAAAGAATAAGATCCCGGATGCTGAGATCAAACCCGCTGATAGTCATCAGAGGCTGATTCCACTTCACAATGTATGTGATCACGGAAAGAAGCAGCAAGCGTACAATCAGCGCGAGACTGATTCCTATCATTCGGGCTTTTTGCTGCTGTTCGGCTTTTAATCGGGAAGCCAGAATAGATACAAAGATTATATTGTCTACTCCCAAAACGATTTCCATAAGGGTAAGCGTCAAAAGGCTCATCAGTCCTTCGGCGCTCAGAATCGGAGAAAAATCAATCATTGCCGTTTTACAAAAAAAATGATCAGATCAGCTCCCTGTAGCCTTTTTCATTCAACGCTTCCACAGACAGCATTACCTTCTGCTCCAGCTCTTTTTTATACCCGGCAATCCGTTTTTTCAGCTTGTCATCGGCTGTAGCCACAATCTGTGCAGCCAGAATTCCCGCATTGGCGGCATTGTCAAGGGCCACAGTAGCAACCGGCACTCCTGCCGGCATTTGCAAAATTGAAAGAACGGAATCCCAGCCATCAATGGAATTGGACGATTTGACAGGTACACCGATTACAGGCAGCACAGTAAGGGATGCAACCATACCCGGCAGATGTGCAGCGCCACCGGCTCCGGCAATAATCACTTTCAGCCCTTTTGCATCGGCTGCTGAGGCATATTCCACCATCCGGTGCGGTGTACGATGTGCCGAAACAACGGTAACCTCAAAGGGGACATCCAGTTTTTCCAGAATCTCTGCCGCCTTACTCATTACTTTCAGGTCGGACTGGCTTCCCATTATAATACCTACCAACGGTGTGCTCATGCTTTTACTTTTATAGTTTGCTTAATAAAGTTTGCTTTCTCTTTTAACCGGTCAACGTTCTCATCAAGAATCGTTACATGCCCCATTTTCCTGAAGGCTTTTGTTTTTTTCTTTCCATATAGGTGCACATATACACCATCCTGATCCAATGCTTCTCCCAGGCCTTCATAGATGGCCATACCTTCAAATCCGGGCTCTCCGAGCAGATTGATCATTGCCGCCGGCTTTTTCAGATTGGTCTGGCCCAAAGGCAGATCCAGAATGGCACGGAGATGCTGCTCATACTGAGATGTATAATTGGCTTTAATTGTCTGATGCCCGCTATTATGCGGCCTCGGAGCAACTTCATTGACCAATATATCACCTTTTCTGTCAAGAAACATTTCCACCGCCAGCAATCCCACCATATCCAGCGACTCGATTACTCTGCAGGCAATTTCTCTTGCTTTCCGTTCCTGTGATTCGGTAATCTGCGCAGGAGCAAACAAGAACTCAACCAGATTCGCAGTAGGGTGGAAAACCATTTCCACTACAGGATATGTAACAACTTCTCCTTTCCTGTTCCTGGCCACAATAACTGACAGCTCCTTTTCAAAATCAACCAGCTTCTCCAGCACAGCAGGACCCTCCAGCGCGTTGTCGATGTCTTCGGGATTCTGAATTCTGGCAACCCCTCTTCCATCGTAGCCGGCCTTGCCCAGCTTCTGAAAAACCGGAAGCATAGCCGTATGCTGCGCAATCTCCAGCTTGTCCGCAACCAGCACAAATTCTGATGTCGGGATATTATGCTCTTTATAAAACTGCTTTTGCAGCCGCTTATCCTGAATGGTACGAATCACCTCCGGCTGAGGATAAATCAATACACCTTCTTTTTGTAAAAGCTCAAGCGCCTCCACATTTACATTCTCAATCTCAATAGTAACCAGATTTTTACCTTTGCCAAATGCATATACCTGATCAAAATCGGTAAGATCCCCGTTAAAAAACTCCTGTACCAATTGCCTGCAGGGCGCTTCTTTGTCCGGGTCCATTATGGAAAACTCCAGATTAAAATCAATACCTGCCTGAATCAGCATCCGTCCCAGCTGACCGCCGCCAAGGATTCCTATTTTAAAATCACTGTAAAAATTCATTTACTATCATCTGTTTCTTTGCAGGGACAAAGGTACATTTTGAATTTATGTACTACAATACCTGTCCCGGTCAACTATCTGAAGACCGATGATAATTAACACCGGTCTTCAGGACATATATCGATACCAATCTTCTTCATAAGCTCTGTTGCGTTGAAGCTATGACAAATCCCTTTGTGAAGCGTATAGTCAAAATACAGCTCTCCGTCATGAATGGTACTATTGAAGCTGTAGTTGAACACCGTATCCGGATATAACGAATGCAAAGCACCCAGCTCCAGATCATGCGTTGCAATAATTCCCGAGGCATTCTGATTCTGTAGTTTCCGAATCAGCGCTTTGCTACCTGCCTGCCGGTCAGCAGAATTTGTTCCTTTGAGGATTTCATCCAGCAGATAAAAAACAGGTTCCTCGCCGTTCAGATAATCAAGAAGCTGCTTCAGCCTTTTAAGCTCCGCATAAAAAGAGGAGGTACTTTCCTGAAGATTATCCTCTGTACGCATAGATGAAAAAACCCTCATGGGAGAAATCATCATCGTCTTTGCGCACACCGGCGCTCCTGCAAGCGCCAGCACCGCATTCAGACCCAGCGTACGGAGAAAAGTACTTTTGCCAGACATATTGCTTCCGGTAAGGACCCAGGTTTCCCCAGGCTGACACATAGAAAAGTTATTGGCAACCCTGTTTGGAGAGAAAATCAAAGGATGGCTCAGATTTTCTGCAGAGTAGCAGAACCGTTCATTCGTTATCTCGGGAAAGATCCAGTCCGGATTGGCATAAGCAACTCCGGCAAAGCTTGCTATAACCTCAAATTCATTCAATGCATTAAGCCAGTTCTCCACATGCGGACGAACCAGTAATCGCCACCGTTCAATGCTCGTCATCCAGTGCAGTTCCCACAAAAATGTTCCGTTGGCTATGAGATAAAAGTAAGGGTTTCTGGTATACTCGAGCATTTCAAAACGAAAGGCAAGCGATTTGATAAGCGTAGAGGCGGTAAGTCCATTTATCTGCAATGCTTTCCTGATTGCAGTCAGGCGCTCTGACTTAAAATCTCTACGCGCAATATTTTTCAACAACTGGCTCAGCCCCTGTAGGAAAGGAGTATTTTTATCCGTATGCTCCATTACAGCACGGACTTTTTTTCTATTGAGCCTTAATAAATACAGATTCAGGGCAAATGGCACCAGCAGCCATTGCCAGCCTATAAAGAAAAAAGCAGCTATAATCACAGATAATGTAAGTCCGTTTGCGAAAATGACGAGCCAGCGCGTACGCTTTTGCCACGTTAATGCATCTTCTGACGCAAACCAGTCCAGGAGCAGGTTCTGAGCTTGTTCACCCACCCGGTTCTTTTTTCCCAGCATCTGCATATGCTGTCTGAAATCTATTTCCGTTTTGACTTCCTGTACCGCTTTCTGATATTCACTTATTTCATTAACCTTCCTGGCGGATGTCAATGCATATGCCAGCCTGCGCTGTCCGCTTTCTGTAAAACAGCGATCCAGCAACTGAAAGAGGGAACCATCTCCGAAAATATCCAGATCCTTGGCATACGGATGACAGAGTGAGTAAAACCGGATACCCGAATCAAGCTCTCCGAGATTTCCTTCGAGGCGGTTTATTTCCTGCCGGTTAATCTGTATCAGAATTTCATTTTCCGTTATACCGGCTTTTATGCGGCGATGCCAGATTACCACAGGCAGATAGGCACAAAGAAAAACTACTCCGGACAAAAAAACATACGCATAATCCTGTTTCCTGATAAACCATACCGATAGTACTATGAACACAACGAAGAGGAATAAGCGAATAGCAGACAATCGACTGCTCCGGGAGGAAAGACTACTTTTCTCCTTTTCAAAATATTCTATTCGTTGCCTGAAATGCTGCTGCATATATTGTATAAAAAATAAAATTAGCTCAATATAGAAATAAGCTGGCAGACCTTTGTTCCATCTCAAACAGAAATTACAATAACTATACAACTACGGACATGTTATTGCGATGGAATATCCAAGGAGCAGAACCATCACTCTCCGTGAAAACAGGGACTGTTTGCCTGTGGACACCCCCAAACAGACGTCGGGCTTTCCTGCTTTATTAAAAGCAGCACCGTCCCCAAAACATAAAAGGCTGCCCGTGTACACAGACAGCCTCCTGCATATTTATAGCAAACAGCAATCTACAACAAAGAAACACCTGTCATTTCAGAAGGCTGCTTTACGCCCATCAGCTCCAGAATTGTGGGGGCCACATCGCCAAGCTTTCCATCCTTAAGCGGTTTGTCATAAGAGGAATCTACCAGAATACATGGAACCAGATTCGTGGTATGAGCAGTATTCGGGGATCCGTCTTCATTGAGCATGATATCGGCATTACCGTGATCAGCAATAATAATGGATGCATATCCATTATTAAGCGCTGCTGTTACTACAGCATTCGCGCATTTATCGACTGTCTCGCACGCCTTAACTGTTGCCTCAAAATCCCCGGTATGTCCGACCATATCCGGATTAGCAAAATTCAGACAAATAAAATCCGCGCTCTTTTTCTCTATCTCAGGCACGATGGCATCTCTTATATCCAGAGCGCTCATTTCCGGTGCAAGATCATAGGTGGCCACTTTGGGCGAAGGGCAAAGCAATCTGTTTTCTCCTTCAAAAGGCTTTTCCCGTCCTCCTGAAAAGAAGAAGGTAACATGCGGATATTTCTCCGTTTCAGCGATACGGATCTGTTTTTTTCCGGCAGATTCCAATACAGCTCCAAGCGTATTATTCAGATTATCCTTATCAAAAATTACCTTGATTCCCTCAAATGTGTCATCATAATTGGTCATGGTCAGGTAATAAAGATCAAGCTTCTCCATATCCTGATCAGGAAAATCCTTCTGAGTCAGCGCTATCGTAATTTCCCTGCCGCGATCCGTACGGAAGTTAAAGCACAATACAACATCCCCCTCTTTGATGGTGGCCAGCGGCTTGTCATTATCATCAACAACCACTACCGGTTTGATAAATTCATCAGTTACTTTTTCTTCGTACGACTTTTCGATCGCTTTAAGCACATCTTTTGTCTTTTCTCCTTCGCCTTTTACAAGAAGATCATAGGCAAGCTTCACCCGTTCCCAACGGTTATCCCGATCCATTGAATAATAACGGCCGATCAGTGAGGCTACTTTTCCGGTAGTTTTATCCATATGGTCTCTGAGATCTCTTACAAATCCCAGTCCGCTCTTCGGGTCAGTATCGCGGCCATCCGTAAAGACATGCACGTATACATTCTTAAGATCCTGCTCTGCCGCAATAGAGCACAAGCCTTTCAGATGCTTTATATGCGAGTGCACACCTCCATCTGATACCAGTCCGATAAAGTGAATATTCTTGTTATTCTTCTTTGCATAGTCAAATGCTTTCTGCAGCGTCTCTTCTTTACCGAGCGTGTTTTCCTCTACAGCCTTATTTATCTTAACCAGATCCTGGTATACAACACGTCCAGCTCCAAGGTTCATATGACCAACTTCTGAATTTCCCATCTGACCTTCAGGCAATCCGACGGCAAGCCCGGATGCTTCCAGCTTACTGTGGGGATATTTCTTAAAAACCGAATCTATAAAGGGTGTATTTGCCGAAGCAATAGCGGACACGTTGGGGTTTGTACCCAATCCCCAGCCGTCCAGTATCATTAAAAGTACTTTCTTATCCATAGTACAAATATACATATTCAAAATAAAGATTTTAGATTTGAAATAGAGGAAACATTGGCATAATTTTGGCAGTATTGATAATTTGCAGATAAATTCCGGTCATGAATAAGAAACTAACCATTTTCACGGTGTTTTTCCTCGGGATGTATCTTATGCATCTGGATGGTGCAGCTCAGAACGAGGTGCTATCCAATACAAAAGTTTCCCTTGCACAGGCTAACCCCAAATCCTTAACAAAGTTTTTCAATGACTTTGTGGAGATCAGCCTGGGTGGAGAAAAAGGCAATTACAGCCGTACTCAGGCTGAATTTGTCATGAAAGATTTTTTCCGGAAATATCCGCCGACCGGATTCGAGCTCATTCATCAGGGAGCAAGCAAAGAGGGAGTGAAATATGCGATCGGGCAATACTCTCATAGCAAAGGTTCTTTCAGAGTGTATATACTTATAAAACAATTTAAAGGCAATTACCTCATAGACACACTCAATTTCAGCGAAGAGTGATGCCGGTAATTCTTTCATGGGGCTCCGGTTCAAAAAAACCGGAGCTTTTTTCTTACTCTGCAAACAATGAATTATCTAAATCAAAACTCCATTCTTCATTTTATCTCCGAAGCCATAAAAGAAGATATAGGCGATGGCGATCATACTTCTCTCTCCTGCATTCCTGCCAATGAAAAAGGCAAAGCCCAGTTATACATAAAGGATGACGGAATTCTGGCCGGAATCGAGCTTGCCAGACATATATTCAATTTTGTCAATCCGGATATCCATATTGACTTTTATAAGAAGGACGGGGATCAGGTACGTTTCGGAGAAAAAGCCTTTGCCGTTCATGGCGACATTCAGGATATTCTCAAAAGTGAACGTCTTGTGCTAAACTGCATGCAGCGCATGAGCGGAATCGCTACCTATACCCATAAGCTGGCCAGGTTGATATCCCACACATCGGCAAGATTGCTGGATACCCGCAAAACAACACCAAACTTCCGCATTCCGGAAAAGTGGGCGGTAGCAATCGGCGGGGGTGTCAACCACCGGTTTGGCCTGTATGACATGATCCTTCTTAAAGACAACCATATTGACTTTGCCGGCGGGGTAGGCCAGGCCATTCAGGCTGCCAATGAATATCTTCAACGTACGGGCAAAACACTCAAAATAGAGGTGGAAACCAGAAGTCTCGAAGAAGTTCAGGAGGCTCTTGACACCGGAGGTATATTCCGCATCATGCTGGATAATATGTCTGTGGAAGAAATGACAGAAGCTGTCCGGATGATAAATAAACGATATGAGACGGAAGCTTCCGGCGGGATCACGGAAGAAACAATTGTCGATATTGCAGAAACAGGCGTTGATTATATCTCCGTCGGAGCCCTTACTCATTCGATCAAAAGTCTTGATCTAAGCCTGAAAGCCATATAAATTCAACAGCGTCTCTTCCGGGAAACAAAACAGAAAATAAAATTGAAAGAAATACATTATCTTTGCGCGGCCTTAGAAAAGTGAAGTAAAAATGATAGTAAAAACCAAAAAATACGAATTACCTAAAAGCACCTACATCAAAATCGGATTGACAAATCTCCTCAGACAACAATGGTGGATTTTTGCGATTCCCGTTGCCATAGCCTGTCTGGCGTTTGTATTTCCCAAATATGCCTTATGGTTCATTATATCTCCGTTGATACTGTTATTACTATACATACTTTTCTGGGTTATACAGTTTACCGGAGTCAGCCAGCTCGAACAAAACCAGATTATGTTTCAGAAGCTGAGCTACGAAATAGACAGCCGCCAGATTCTCATTAAGCTTAATGTGAAGCAGGGAAGCCCGATTCAGTGGGCTCAGATCAAAGAAGCGAAGAAAGGTAAAGACTACTTTCTTTTTGTGCTGTCAAAAGCCCAGTTCATATATCTTCCTTTCAAGTCATTCAATTCCGAACACGATATAAAGTTTACGGAAACCATACTTAAGAGAAAAAACTACATTAAGTAAATCCCGGCGGAGACTTTACAGAAGTTTCCCCCAAATGTGCGGTAACAGAAGAAATATCATCTTGTGTTATCGCACTTTAATTATGCTCTCATCCGTTTATAGATCGCAGGTGACCCGCGGACAATACATATTGCTCATAAAAAGACTAGCCATAGTACTTGTACTATACTCTTTCATCAGATTGTATTTCTTTCTGAGCAATTATCCCTATTTCTCCGATGCGTCAGTAACCTCATTACTAAAGGGCTTCATCCTGGGACTCCGCTTCGATCTCATTGCCGTAACCGCTATCAATCTGCCTTTTATTTTCTTAAGCCTTCTGCCAATCCGGAAACTAAGCTCCGGAGGGTACCAGCGTTTCCTGAAAGGCTGGTTTCTCCTGACCAATATTCCGTTTATATTTCTCAATCTGAGCGACTCCGAATACTTCAAGTTTACGGGTAAACGATCAACCTTTGACCTGCTCAGAATGGCCAATGACATACTAAATCAGGCGCTCCAGCTGATGATCAATTACTGGCCTGTTCCGCTATTAACCATAGCGGCAGCCATAGTTATCTATAAATGCTACCCTTCACTTTCTTCTGTCAGAAAAGATAAAAGAACCGCTGCTTATACCCCATATATTGTACTTGCATTTGCCATAGGTCTTTGTATTCTGATATTACGCGGCACTACGGACAAAAGACCTATTACACTAAAGCAGGCGTTTACCGTCACCCCGGTAAAATTAGGCCATCTGGTTCTTAATACACCTTTCTCCTTTTTGTATACGATCCAGTCCAGGAGCATTGAGACTAAAAACTACTTTCCGTCAGACGAAGAATGTCTTCTTCGTATTGAGCAGGAAAGATCAGGCCCCGCGCTTTCCGATTCTTCATCCATTTCTGCAGATCGCAGACAGGATAATATTGTGATCATTATTCTTGAAAGCTTTGGCCGGGAATACATAGGCTATGGCAACCCATTCGACGGATATACACCATTCCTTGACAGTCTGGCCGGACAGGGTCTTTTCTTTACTCAGTGCTATGCCAACGGAAGACGATCCATAGAAGCTTTACCCGCCATACTGGCCGGCATTCCATCCTTAATGGATGAGCCCTATGTCAACAGTATGTACCAGAACAATGATATTGCAGGGCTGGGCAGCATACTCAAGAAACAGGGCTATCACACTTCTTTTTTTCACGGCGGCATCAATGGCACGATGGGATTTGATGCGTTTTCTGCCCAGGCCGGCTTTGATCATTACTACGGCATGAACGAGTATCCGGAAATAAAGAAAGACTATGACGGCAAATGGGGCATTTACGATGAGCCTTTTCTGCAATTTTATGCGAGCAAGCTGAATTCTACTCCGCAGCCTTTCTGCAGCGCTGTCTTTACCCTCAGCTCTCATCCGCCATACAGCATTCCTCCGAAGCATGTAAACCGATTTCCCAAAGGACCCCTGCCTATTCATGAGACTATAGGTTATACAGATTACGCTTTAAGGCGCTTTTTTGAAGAAGCACGCCATATGGACTGGTATAGTAATACATTGTTCATAATCACGGCTGACCACACACAGGAGCATTCTGAAGACAGCTATAAGAGCGAGGCGGGTGATTACCTCATTCCGCTGATATTCTTCAAGCCTCAGACCACATTGCAGGCAGATACCAGCCGTGTGGTGCAGCAGACAGATATCAGCCCAAGCATTACAGATTATCTGGGAATAAAAGACGAAGCGACTACTCCCTTTGGCTACTCCGTATTTGCGGGCCACGACAAAGGTTTTGCGATTAACCAGACCAATGGGGTATACAGACTTATACGTCAGCAATATGTTGTTCAGTATTCTGACAATACACTGAACAGCATACAGCCAAATCCGTTCTCAGCGACTCAAGATTCAGAACTCTTACCATCTCAGCTGCACGCCGATACCGAATTGCTGAAATCGCATATTCAGTATTTCAACAATGGCTTGATAAACAACCGGCTTCTTGTGAAAAACAGGAAATTAGATTTTTAGCTTTTCCTGAATCACCTTCTCCATATCCGAACTGCCAGTGTTTTCCATTTTGAGGGAAACAGGCCTGGGATTTTTATCAATGATAAATTCTTCAAAAGCCAGATGTATCTGTTCCTGATCATCAATACCAATGGCTACAACAAGCGCAGGTTCACCAATCGGTAATATAATAAGTGACTTTGATTCTTTTGAGAAACTAAATTCTCTCCCATCAGCTTTCTGATAACCTTCCAATACCGAATTATAATTTTTTAATATCAAAAAAACCCTGGTAGATTTTAGTACAGTATCAATAGTAGCCTTCTGACGATTTCCTCTAATACCCTCCACAAGAAGAAACTTATCAATATTATACCAACCTAACCGGGAAACAGAAAATGAATTAAAAACAATATTTGCAACTATTGCATCGCTGCCATTGGATTGAATGTATCTATTAATTAAGGCCGAATCCCTATCCGATAACCTGCTTTTTACATATGTCAACCTTTCCTCGGAGAAATTCCTGAATTTCTGCGTATAATGCTGATAGTGGACGATATCGTCCTCTGTCAGAAACCCATATTCCGAACTCTTTAGAGTATTAAGAAAGTTGTAAATAGCTAGATCAACCTCCCAGAGCGGTTTCTTAAGATTATTCAGGTAAAAGTCCAATGCATCACTCATTATTTGTCCATCACGTATCCCTGCTATCGCGACAAAACGCTCTCCAAACTGAGCGGTTGCTATATAAGTATTCTCGTACGTATCCTTATCATGCTGAATCTTGTCGAACAATGGCTTTGAATATCCCGCAAAAACCAAGCTCCTGGGTGATAAATACTTCATTGGAATCGGCAGCATTTCTCTGGAAATGTCCCTCGGATTGGTCCAATTCATTTTGTTGTTCTCCCAATTCCCATCGAATATTTTGTATTCCTTTGCAACATTCTTATGCGGCAACTCGATCATAATATTTTTGCCTCTGGCAATCTCGACCGGTTTCCCGTCAATCCAGGCACGAATTTCGATCATTCCGTTCGCGATCAAAAGCTTATCGTTGTTAATAGTTTGAAGACCGTTCATCAGCATTTCTTTTTTGGTAAATGCCTCCCGTATATGCAAGCTGACCTTTTTTGATTCGGCAGCTGTAAAACATTTTTCCGGAATATAAATACGAGAACCCTTCTGTGTTATTAGCAACGTATCCTTCGTCCCGATATAAAATTCTTGTGGCGCGGCAGACATAGGCAAATCCGGCTTACCCCTATATTCTTTTTTATCAACTGATTCTTTCTCACTAAGACCCTGACTTGTTGTCTTTAAAGACTCTATCGAATCTACCACATCCGCTGAGACTTCAATCTCATTATTAACAACAACATCATTACCTTCCGACTCCTGATAATAGTCAGAGTTTTTTCCTGTACAGGCGGCTAAGAATACAAAGAGTATTAATCGTAATATTTTCATAGTTTTATCAAGGAGAATTGAAATGAAACACTCTAAAATACAAGCCTGGAGCTAACTGAATCGGAGTTGTTGCAGTTATCAATAATAGCCATTTGCTATGCAAAAATAACTCTATAATTCATATCAGTCGAAACGCGAATCACAATAAAATAATCAATCCACAAACCACGTCATAAAAGGATCAATGATTATATTATAGATGAAAACAATCACCGCTATTGTAAATACTTTAGTTTCACGTTTTGAGACCTTTATTTCCATAAAGTACATAACAAGCCGTAGTATGCCCCATGCCACTACTGCCCACATCGAAAACTCCCAAAGTAAATAAATCAGTGCATGATGAAAATAAAATCCTAGCACCTTAGGATCAGGGTTGTCAAAAGATGGCACATAGTTTAGCCTGATAATTGCCCGAAGCACATAGGAGTAAAAAGCGATGATGTACAGCCAGGGAAGATAGCAAACTACCCGATATATTTTCTCAATAAGACTCTTAACCATATAATGTCATATAAAAATGCCTATAAAACAATAAGTTAAAGTCTGATGCTCAGTAAAACAAAAGGGCTGTCTTTTCAGACAGCCCTTTTATATCATCAAATAAGGTCTTCTTATTTAATCTTCACAAGCTTGAACACTTCTGTTCTGTTCTCCATTGTTACCTTCACAAAGTAAACTCCGGTATTCAGATCAGCGCCAAGCATAATCGTCTGATTCGTATAGTAATTAGCCGATTCCTTTACAACCAGTCCTTGCTCATTCACCACAGACACCGATACAGGCATCATTGAAGGTGTATTTACAAAGATGGTCGCCTGGTTTGCAAACGGGTTAGGATACACTTCGAAGCTTACAGCCAGCGCGTTGCCATAGCCAACCACTCCGTTAACCTGAAGATTAGACTCTGCTGAATTACCGTTATTCCTTTCTATTACAGAAACAATACCGTCCACATTCTCCCCGAATCTGACCGTAATTTCATTACCATTGTCAGCAACGATGACAGCTCCGGCAGGCAAAGACCATTCCCAGGTAGAACCTTCATAGAAAGGCACTTTATAGGTATATTCCTTAAATGGCTCTACGATTGTCGGACCATCAATTGTTTCCTTAACAGGTTTTGAGCCAGCAACAAGCTCTTTCGGTGCACTTTCAGACTTTCCAGACATACTGGTTACAGAAACAACAAGAGTTCCACTCTCAAAGGTACTCAAGATCTGAACAATAATTGTTCCCGACACCTTGTCTTCATCAATCTTCTGTATGCCAGCCGGCAAGCTCCAGGATATAGTCTGGAATTGCTCAGGATTCTGAATCGAAAACTCAACCATTTTTCCTGTCTGCACTCTGGAAGGACCAATAATGACAGGTTTCACAACACCTGGTACCGAAACAACCGGCAGACTTACGGCCGGACCAGCACCAAAATCATTTTCAGCATGAACTGAAACAGGGCCGGAAACTCCGTTTCCAAAACGTACGGTAATCGTATTGGTGCCCTGTCCACTGACAATTGTTGCCCCGGCAGGAACAGACCAGACAAACTCAGCTCCGGGAATATTCGGAACGGAATACGTTGCAGTTTCGCCCTCTGTGACAGAAGTGGGTCCTGTGATACTACCGGCAATAACCGGTGTTGTACCATACGTAACACTTACACGGGATTCACTTGCATTACAAACTCCATTAGTAATTGTCCACTGGAATTCATTTCTTCCTGTAGTCAGATTTCTTACTACTGTATTCGGGCTGTTCGGATTCACAAATGTTCCGGAACCGGAAACAACCGTCCATGTTCCCTGTCCTACAGCAGGAGTATTCGCTTTAAGAGATGCCTGAGGCACATCTGTGCTGATCGCAGATCCTGCAACGGATGTTGTTGGCTGCGCAGACACAGTCATCCTGATTACATTTGACTGAAGGGTCTTCGTAGTCGCACAAACTGAAGAGCCATACGTCAGACGAACATTATCATTATTAGCCAGCGTAGCAGAAGTAAACGTCGGGCTTGTTCCCACATTATTACTATTCAGCGTCCACTGATAGGTATCATTAGTTCCGGCATCCGAAACAGTTGCCCTGAAGGTAACACTGGTTCCCTCACAAATCTCCGTTTTATCAGCAGTTATGCTAACCGTAGGCATTTTCAGTGTGACAACGACATCGTCATAGTTTGATGTTCCGCCACAGGAAACAGTCCAACGGAACACATTCCTTCCCGGAGCCAGTCCACTGACAAGCGATTTCGCTACATTCGGCATAGCAAAGTTTCCGCTTCCCTCAACCAATGTCCAGGTTCCTGTAGCAGCTCCGCTGTTGCAGGTCGGAACATTCGCATCCAGCCTTACAAACTCATCACAGGTTTCCATATCAGCTCCTGCGAAAGCTTCGCCGGGCTGAATTTCCTCCACGGTAATTGTAACAGGAGCAGAGGTAACCTCCTTAACAAGCACGCATGAAACGCTGGAAAGCATGGTTACATATACTTCATCACCATTTTGAAGGCTCGTTGAAGAATATTCCGTTCCCGAGCCAACAAACAGATCATTGACGTACCAGGAATAAGAAGCCGCATCTCCGCCATTCTGGCTGATCGCCGCAAACGTCAGACGCTCACCTTCTTTTATCGTTGTCTTGGGCACATCGATGCTAACAGATGCTACTCCCTCGTCAAAAACAGTGACCTCTTTCTGAACCGGAGCAGAGGTACCGCAGCTATTGCTTGCGCTTACTCTGACCACAGAAGATCCTGAGGCAAACTTTATGGAAACAGTCGAAGAAGTTCCTGTTACAGCAGCGCCGCCTGTAGCTGACCACTGATAAACGGAAACTCCCTGCACAGCAGTGATGCTGAACTGAGCTGTCACGTCTTTACAAACAGTAGACGGACCGGAAATCTGTCCTGTAATTTCAGGCTTCACCCCGACATTCAGAGGAAACGTTTTTACATCCGACTCTCCGTTATCACTTACAGTAAGCGTTACGGTCTTCGTACCAGCCGTAGAATACGTCACTGAAATCGGTGCATCTTTATGACTCTGGAAGGAAGTGGCAGGAGTCGCCCCCTCACCAAAGTTCCAGGAATACGTAGCATTCGGAGAAGCCGAAGAGGTTCCTGTAAAGGTCATCGCTGTACCAACACAAGGAGTTGCCGTTGAAGGTGTAAAGTTGGCGGTAAGCCCGCAACCATCAACCGTCACCACTTTGGTAACAGCCGTACCAACACAGCCGGTAGAGGATGTTTCCACGACCGAAATCGTACTCTCTCCCACCACTGATCCAAGCTCAATGACAACAGTGCTTGTTCCGTTGCCGGATACCACTGTATGTGCCTGCGGGATCGTCCACTGGTAGGTGGATCCCTGACCGCCTGTCACTGAATAGGTTATTTTATCCTTGCAGTATCCCGAAGCAAGTCCATTAATCGCAGAAGTAGACGGCTGCGTACCACGCGTTACCGTTTTCGAAACAGCCGTTCCTGTACCGCAGGTATTCTCAGGAGTTACAGAAATTGCACCTCCGCTGTTGCCAAGCGTTACCGTAAGCTGATTATTATTCTGGCTCACTGTTGCGCCTACAGGGTAGGTCCAGTTGTATTTGGTCGCATTGGCCACTGTAGTTATACTATATGTTCCGCTTTCGCCGGGACAAAGCACTTCAGGACCAGTCATGCTGGCCGGAGACACCGGCTTGGCACCGACATTGATTTCCATGGTATGCTCTTCCTGAAGCGTACCAAGCGTAATAACCAGCTTCACGGTTTTAGGTCCGGTTGTGGTATAAGTTACCTGATGCGGCCCTTTTGTAGTTGCCGTAGCAGGAGATGCACCTGTACCAAATGACCAGGCATAGACAGTGTTTGGAGTAACACCGGTTGACAGATCCGTAAATGTAACAGCGGCATCGGTACATACTGTCGCGGAGCTGACAGAGAAGTTCGCAGAAAGCGCACAACCTTCCAGCATCACAGCCAGCTCTTTCGCATCGCCCACACAACCATCGGCCGAAGTCTCTACTACTGTAATCGCTCCGTTCGTTGTTCCGAAATCAACTGTAATACTATTGGTATTATTTCCGGAAACAATCTGAGCTCCGGAAGGCACTGTCCACTGATAGGAAGACCCCGCCGATCCGGTTACGGAATACACATTTCCGGCTGAAGCGCACGCAGGCGCTGCTTCTCCGCTGATGGCAGAGGTAGCCGGCTTTTGCTTAATCTCCACATTCAGTGTTACCGGTGCAGCATCGCCACACGCATTGGAAGCAACTATTCTGATTGTTGAAGACTGAGTAAAGGAGAAAGAAGCTGTATTTCCCGATTGCTGACACAGAGTTCCGCCGGTGGTAGCAGACCAGGTAATATCATCCGCACCGGTAATTCCGGCTACGGAATAGGACTGGCAATTCACAGCACCGCAGATTGAATTCAAACCGGTAATTGTTGCATTGGCAACTACAGGATAGGTACAGCCAACCTGCTTGGTGGCTTCATCAGAACCACACTCGTTAATTACAGTCAGTGTAACTTCTTTTACTCCGTCTGTCTCAAACTCGTACTCTATATATATACCTGTACCGATTACCACACTACCCCATGTCCAGGAATACGTTACTTTATCTTCATCACCCACCCATTCTGCTTCGAAAGCATATTTCATTGCTGTTTCAGAAATACGCTCAAACGTAAAGTCAGCCGTCGCAGCAGGAAGAACATTTACATATACAGAGTCCTGCACTTTCTCGCCGCAGGCATTGTAAACCTCCACCTTCAGCCAGTGCGAGGTGGTAAATATCCGCTGTACAAAGTTGGTATCGCTCAGAGAGGCTGTTCCGATTCCGTACCAGCCGTATCCTTTTCTCGCAGCATTCGGCACAGCATCAATCGAAATACGGCCTTCCGCTCCGGCACATACACTGATAGTATCATCTGACACAGCTGTCCCGTTGAATTTAAATTCACTGACCGGATCCAGAGGGGCATAGCAAACCACCTCAATATCCTTACAGATTACAGAGTCCAGCGCACACTGCGAGTTGGTAGCCGTAAGACATACTCTGTACGGTCCTTCACTGGCATAGTAATGGTATCCTTCTTCCCAGGTATGGGCAGCAGGGTCTACCTGCTGTGCTCTTGGCACACCATAGTTCCATTCCCAGCCATCCGCATTGCTCATATTAGGCAGGAAGCGATATCCGAATCCTTTATCTGCTTCGTCAACCAGTGCAGTAAAGTCTACTTTTGGCTTACCGCCAACCGTTACTTCTACAGAGTCTCTATACGTACCACCCTGATTGATCAGCTCTACATAATACATACCTGCTGCATTAATATCCATGGTTTCACCGGTACCTATCATCGTATTGCCATGATACCATCTGATTTGTTCAGCCGTACAGGAGTTTAAGGTAATCTCATTCGTCTGACCTTCACAGAGAGAAAGCTTAGGCAACCAGTCTTTCACTATACCATAACAGCTACTCTCACTTGATGTACAATTGGCATATCTGGGATCATTCGGATAGTAAGTAGGCAGATAATTGGAATAGTCTGGATATCCTTCAGCATCTTTCTTAATAGAAATAGAAGGCGCTTGTAAACCGGCTGCTCCCACAACAAACCAGTCTATATAAATGGTACCATTAAAAGCGATATCGTTCTCGAAAGGCCGAAATTGTATACCACTTACAGCGTTCCAGGCAGCAACAGGAACTTGGCCCTTACGTGCACATGGCTCATTTGTACAAGCAGGATTTACTTTAGCATTATTATAACCTTCGGTTATATCTGAGAAATCCAAGGTAAACACCTGAGGCTCTGTTGTTACAGTAATAATCTTGGAATCTGAAGCAATATCATCCACTGTTGGGTTTGAGTTCATGGCCAACTTTACTCCAACATCTACCTCAGAAGTAGCCCACACTTTGACACTGACATATGGCACAGTCGACAGGTCATACGGAGCATCATTCCCTTCAAACTTAAATCCAAAACCTCCCCAAGGCTGTGGAGTCGATCCATCAGGCTTTATTTCAGCCAAGCCACAAGGGTAATCAGGGCATTGTGCGCTGGTTGCATCAGCAGCACACTTCTTTCTTGGCGGAGAGGCAATTCCATCAAAACCAAAACCATATATTGCTCTGCTATTAGCTTCTTCAAAATCATCAACCGCCACACCTACTCCATCGCCTACCACCACTGTTTTTTCAATACTACTGGTTCCGGAACAGCCGTATGCCGCATTGTTCACCACCAGCTTAATCACATATGAACCGTTGGCCAGGTTATCATATACCACATCCTTGTCTGTCTTAGGATCAGCTCCGTTGATCGTCCATGTATATCCTGAGATACCGCCAAGTGAGGTATTCTCCAGAAGAATGGATCCCGGACCGGGCTTGGCAATAAAATCTGCCTTAACAGTTGCTTCCACTACCTGTACATTGTCTCTACGTACACAGCCAGACGGATCGGTAGCAATTACCTCATAGGTGCCAGGCTGAGTTACGGCCAGTGTTCTGGCTGTTTGTCCGTTGATCACCGTGCCGTTTCTTCTCCATACATAGGTTCTGTTTGCCACTCCGGCATTCAGCGTAATGGAACCCTCACAAAGTGAGCGGTTATCCCCGAGCTCAGGTCCCTCACACTGATCAGGCGGTGGCAGATAAAAGTTACCGGTCAGCACCAGCAGGGACAGCATCTTGAACGAAGCATTGAAATATTCCCCGTAACCCGGGTTCAGGTTCAGATTGGTCTGATAGATCTGATTCAGATAGTTCTGAGCATTTGTCCCCAGATCCGTTCCCATCAAACCTACAGCAAAACAGCCTAAAAACGTATTGTTTGAGTGGCTCGAAAGCCTGGCTCCTTCATTGTTATTAAGCCTCGTCCCATATTTGGATCCGATCTGACCAGGTGAGCTATGGTTATTCATCAGCCAGGTTGAGATTTTTTCATTATAGGCTTTGGCAGCCGGGGTTCCGTGCCAGAGATAATCGATTCCCGCACGGAAAGGCGTACGAATCGCATCGAAGATAAAGTTTTTACCCTGATCTTCGTATTGATTCGCTGCTGACGATACCTGACCGGCAGCGGTACACCAGTCGGGTACCAGCCCGGAGGTTCCGCCTGCTGCGTTGATAATCTGATAGGATTTGGCAATCGCCGCGTCCCAAAAGGCACCCTGTCCCGGGTCATAGTCTTTAAATACTTTATAGTAAGCGGGTGAAAAGTAAGAAGGGCACACCAGATTGTTTCCTCCGAACATATCTCCCGGCTTCAAAACGTCGCCTTCAAACTGTTTCTCCCGAATGATGCGGATCATCATCTTTGCATCATTGACATATGCATCCGACTGCCACTGATGCGAGGCCACAATCAGGGCCATCGCCACATCCAGCTCCGCATCAGAGGCTCCGTTCTGCCCCACTACCTGACAGTTTTCAATCATCCAGTGCATTACACCGTTCTGGTTTCTGTGTTGCTTATAGTATCCCCACAGATCATCAAACAACGACTTGTCCCCCATATAGGCCGAGATCAGCATACCATAGGCGATACCTTCGGATACTGTTCTGGAACGATCCGTTTTACCTCTGGAAGTCCCCGGATAGTAATCAAAGATAACCCTGCGATAATTACAAGCACCGCTTGACGTCACATAGTTTTCCTTCCAGTGATTGTAAGCTGCAACAACATGTTGCTGACTGACTCCGGTAGGTTTCGCTAGACCGAAGGAATAATCTACATTCTGAGGAAAGGGGTACGACTGGGCAGAAGCCTCTTTCGCAAGCGAAAAGATTACCAGGAAAGCCGTCAACACACTGAGTGACACCCTGATTCTCATCCCGTTTTTCAGAAAGCACATCATCAAATGTAGCATTTTCTTCATAGTGAAAGATTAAGTTGTATGTATGGTATTATAGTTAAATTGAAAAAATTAATTTTTAAAATTACATTTTTTTTTCAACGGCGTGAACTTTTTTTACAATTTTTATTACGATATCATGAGTTAAATCCGGAGCAGCGAAGAAAAGTAACCTGTTTTTGCTGTAAAAGTTATCAGAAGCAGGCAGAAGTCTATAGCTTAAGGCTCAAAGATCGCGGCAGGGACCGGTCCGGAACACTCTGCCGGAAAAACATTCGGCTCAGCTTTCTGTGGATATCGCACAGGCTTCGGGAGCCTCAGCCTGCGGTCTCCGTCGTTGCCTGAAGCTCCCGAAGGCAAAGATATCGCCGGAGAAGAAATCCGTTATCGATAGAAACCAAAGCCTCTGCATACTAAGTATTTTGGAGATAAGGGATAGCACTTACTAACTCTTAAAATCAGAGGCTAATCGAGAGGGCTTCGAGAACCTCAGCCCCCGTCAAAACATTCGAGGACCTCAGCCTGCGGTCTCCGTCGCTGCCTGAAGCTCCCGAAGAAAAAAAGATATCGCCGGAGAAGAAATCCGTTATCGATAGAAACCAAAGCCTCTGCATACTAAGTATTTTGGAGATAAGGGATAGCACTTACTAACTCTTAAAATCAGAGGCTAATCGAGAGGGCTTCGAGAACCTCAGCCCCCGTCAAAACATTCGAGGACCTCAGCCTGCGGTCTCCGTCGCTGCCTGAAGCTCCCGAAGAAAAAAAGATATCGCCGGAGAAGAAATCCGTTATCGTAGAGACCGAAGCCTCTGCATACTAAGCATTTTGGAGATAAGGGATAGCACTTACTAACTCTTAAAATCAGAGGCTAATCGAGAGGGCTTCGAGAACCTCAGCCCCCGGCAAAACCTTCGAGGGCTTCAGCCTGCGGTCTCCGTCGCTGCCTGAAGCTCCCGAAGAAAAAAAGATATCGCCGGAAAAGAAACCCGTTATCGTAGAGACCGAAGCCTCTGCATACTAAGCATTTTGGAGATAAGGGATAGCACTTACTAACTCTTAAAATCAGAGGCTAATCGAGAGGGCTTCGAGAACCTCAGCCCCCGGCAAAACTTTCAGGAAAAGAGATTAAATACGATCAGGCTGCATACATAAGCGATTCCGCTCATCGTAAAAAACTGGATCAGCGGCCATTTAAACCCTTTTGTTTCCCGGTACACAATGGCCAGCGTGCTCATACACTGCATGGCAAAGGCATAAAATACCAGGAGCGACAAGCCCATGGGCAGATTATAAAACGGCTCACCGGTGACCGGATGGAGCTCTTTTCGCATTCGTTCCATTACGGATGTTTCCTCTGCATCATCTCCTATGCTGTATATGGTAGCCATGGTTCCCACAAAAACCTCGCGTGCGGCAAATGAGGTAATCAGCGCAATTCCGATCTTCCAGTCAAAGCCCAGCGGCCGGATGACAGGCTCAATAAATTTTCCCAGATGCCCGGCATAGGAGTTTTCCAGCGCAGCAGAAGAAACAAGATGCTCCGTATCTTCTTCCGACAGGTTCTGCATCTGTGCCTTAAATACTGCTTCTTCCTTACCGCTCTCGATCTTATCGGCGGGCCCGTAGGTAGCCAGCACCCAGAGCACAACGGAAATAGCCATAATCACTTTTCCGGCCTCGAATGTAAATGACTTTACTTTTTCCAGGATGGTGAGCAGCACATTTTTCCAGCGGGGCATTTTGTAGGTCGGAAATTCCAGGATAAAAAAGCTCCTGGGGCCTTCTACCTTCATCAGCCTGTTCATAATGACTCCTGTCAGGACAGCCATGCCAAAGCCCGCCAGGTACAGCAGCATCAACACCAGTCCCTGCAGGTTTATAAAGCCGCCGTATGAAACAGACGGAATAACCAGGGCAATCAATACCGTATAAACGGGAATCCGGGCCGAGCAGCTCATAAAGGGAGTTACAAATATGGTGATCAGCCTTTCCTTGACATTGTCGATGCTCCTGGCCGCCATAATGGCCGGCACGGCACAGGCTACTCCGGAAATCAGGGGTACTACGCTGCGGCCGTTCATGCCAAATTTGCGCATAAACTTGTCCATGATAAACATGACTCTGGCCATATAACCGGACTCTTCGAGCAAGGAAATGAACGCAAACAGGATGGCGATCTGCGGAATAAAAATAACAATCCCGCCCAGTCCGGCAATGATGCCCTCCGTGAGGAGACTGGTAAAGGGGCCTTCCGGAAGATATTCTTCTGCCAGCAAAGCCAGTGTGCCAAATCCCTGATCAATAAGATCCATAGGCAGCGAAGCCCAGGAGAAAATGGCCTGAAATACGATAAACAGGATAAGGAAAAATATGAGGTATCCCCATACGCCGTGCGTCAGTATACGGTCAAGCTTTTCGCTGAAGGAAGGCTTACCCTGTCCGCTTTGCACCTGCGCCACGACCGAATCCACAAAAGCGTAACGATTCATGGTTTCGCTTACCTGCAAAGCTCTGCTGTTGAAATTGTGCTTTTTTACTATAGCGCGGACCTGCTGTCTCTGCTCCTCCTTCAATCCGGCTATCTGATCATAGCGATGCGCCAGATGAAGCGCCTGCGCGGAATTGTCCAGATCAAACACTGTCTTAAGCTCTGCAATCAGCTCCGGCGCCAGCTCATCGACCGGAAACGTATAGCCTCCGGGATGCTCGGTTTCAGAGGCAATCAGCTCCCTGAGACGGAAAAGGTTTTTGCCGGTCCGGGCATTCATGAGCACGACCGGCACTTTCAGAATATTCTGCAGCGCACCGGTTTCCAGCTTCAGCCCATGCTCCTGCGCAATATCGGTCATGGTCAGCACCAGAATCAGGGGAATACCCAGGTCATACAGCTGACTGTACAGAAAAAGATTTCGTTTCAGATTGGAAGCATCTGCGACGACCAGCAGCAGATCCGGAAAATCTTCTGACTTCCGGTCATTTAAATAGTCATAAACAACCTGCTCGTCAACGGAGCGCGGGTATAAGCTATATACCCCCGGCAGATCAATAATATCCGCCTGAATTGTGTCGGTTATTCCGGCCTTCCCGATCTTTTTGTCAACGGTAACACCGGGAAAATTGCCTACTTTCTGGTTTAAACCGGTCAGATGGTTGAAAAGGGATGATTTTCCGGAGTTCGGATTACCGAGAAGGGCAATGTTGAGATTTTTTTTTGTAGTCATTTCAATCATGAAGCATTACCAGGCTGGCCTCATCCTTCCGAAGTGATAAATGATAGCCGGAAACGGCAAAACATACCGGACCGCCAAAGGGAGCGCGGCAGCACATGCGTACTTCCACCCCGGGCAGACAGCCCATCTCGAACAATTTGACAGAAACATCTTCATCCAGAATCGTCCGGATGGTTCCTTTCTCACCAACACGCAGCTCTGCCAGACTTTTTTCAGTAATACTCATGCGTTATTTAGAATGGATTCAAACAAAGGTAACCTCAATTCGCGTAAAGACAAAATCAAAATCTCAAAATCTTAACGTTGGTTTGCAGCCGTAATTTTATTCGGTATAAAAGATTCTCTTTACCCGTTCACCCACACTGGTCAGTATTTCATACGGGATTGTACCGATCGCTTTCGCACAGTCCGTAATCGATGGCCTCTCTCCGAATACAACTACCGAATCACCTTCGCGTGCATCCACGCCCGTAAGGTCTACCATGCACATATCCATACAGACATTGCCGATCACCGGACACAGCACATTGCTGACCAGCACTTTTCCCACCCCGTTGCCAAATCTCCTGTCATAGCCGTCCGCATATCCGATAGCGATGGTACCGATTTTTTTCGGACTGCTAACTTTCCCTTTCCTGCTGTAGCCTACGGTTTCTCCCGGCTCGAGCTGCCTGATCTGGGAAATTGTCGTCTTCAGGGTACTGACCGGCAACAGCGCTTCCTGATGCATGCCGGTCGCATCTACGCCGTAGAGACCGATGCCCAGGCGGACCATATCCATTTGCCTGTCGGTATACCGGACAATACCGGCCGAATTAAGCGCATGCCGGATGACACTGTATCCGAGGGCCTCTTCGATTCTTGTCACCATCGATTCGAAGCGGTCAAGCTGCCTGCCGGTAAAATCGTTGAAGGCGGCATCATCCGCCGCAGCAAGATGGGTAAATACGGAACGCACTTCAAGCCTTCCGCTATGCTGCCGGAGAACGGCAATCAGCTCCTCCAGGTCTCTTTCCTCAAATCCCAGGCGGTGCATGCCGGTATCCAGCTTGAGGTGAATAACCATTTTTTTGTCTTCAGGTGTCCTGACCGAAAGAAGCGCCCGAAGCAGCCTGAAGCTGTATATTTCCGGCTCCAGATTATACTGAAGCATTTTATGAAAAGCATCGAGGGAAGGGTTCATCACCATGACGGGCATTGAAATCCCCTGCTGGCGCAGGCGGATTCCTTCATCCGCGTAGGCAACCCCCAGATAATCGACCTTGTGAAACTGCAATAAGCCCGCCACCTCTGCGCTGCCGGCTCCGTACGCCAGGGCCTTGACCATGACCATCAGCCTGGTGCCGGCGCTGAGACGCGACCGGAAAAAATTGAGATTGTGGCTCAGCGCATCAAGATTAATCTCGAGCGCAGTACCATGCAACCGCCCGGTAAGCCAGTGTACGATACGTTCGAACTGAAAGGTCCTCGCGCCTTTTATCAGCAGAAGCTCATCGGCAAACTGTGCCGTATCCATGCTTTTCAGAAATGCATCGGTATCCTGAAAGAAGAGGCTGTCTGCCGGAAAGAGGTATCCGTACTGCGGGAGCTGCTCTCCGATGCCAATCACCCGGTCTATCGAACGGCTCCGGACAATCCCGGCAATGGAGGCGTATAACTGCTCCGGTTCGGTACTGTATTCAAAAAGATCGGACAGAATAACTGTCTTTTTTGCCTTTTGCTTTTGCTGGTCGAGGAAATCAAGCGCGTTGATCAGGCCTGCCACATCATTATTATAGGCATCATCGATCAGGAGGCAGTTGTTAATCCCTTCTTTCAGCTCAAGCCGCATCCGCAAAGGCCGCAGCTCCTGTATACCCTCAGCAATCCGGGCATAGTCCAGCTTCAGATAAATCAGCGTTGCCAGACAGGTAAGCGCATTCTGAACCGAGGCCGCATCCTTAAAAGGGATTTCCAGCGGCAAGCGTTTTCCCTCATAGTCAACTACCACATGTGTCGACTTCTCACCGGGACTTACGCTTATAATCCGGATATGCTCTCCGGACCATCCCCAGGAGAAGGTATTTTTTATCCCTGATTTTTTTAGCTCATCCTCCAGCTCAGGCTGATCCGAATTGTATATCAGCACCTCCGAGCTTTCAAACAAGCGGAGCTTTTCTCTGATTTTTTCTCTCCGGTCTGCAAAGCCCTCTTCATGCGCAGAGCCTATATTGGTAAAGATGCCTATCTGAGGGTGAATGATTTTTTCCAGCCGTGCCATTTCCCCTTTCTTTGAAATTCCGGCCTCTATGATGGCCAGCTGATGCTCATCGCCCATTTGCCATACAGACAGAGGGACTCCGATCTGGGAATTGAAGCTACGCGGGCTCTTTACGATATGGTAGCTGCCTGAAAGCAGGGCAGAGAGCCATTCTTTTACGATGGTTTTGCCATTGCTGCCCGTAATGCCGATAACAGGAAAGGAAAAGCGCTGCCTGTGAAAAGCTGCAATCTGCTGCAACGCACGTACCGTGTCCGGCACAAACAGAAAGCTGGCCTCTTTGTATTCACCGGTTTTTTGCCAGCTGTCCGAGACCACAAACTGCCTGACTCCGGACGCATACAGCTGGGGAATAAAAGCATGTCCGTCTCTGTGTGCCGATCTGATTGCAAAAAAAACCGTACCGGGGCTTCGCATCACTTTGCGGCTGTCAAAAAACAGGTGTGTAACCGGTCGGTCTTCATGCATATCAATCCGGCTTTCTGTACATATCCCGGATAACTGGGCAAATCTGAGCATAACACAAATGGGTTCTGTATCTGTAAAAGTACTAGTTGCAATTGTAGAATAAACAGAATTTCCGAAAAGAAAATTTTGCCGCCCGCCACTATTTCATCTTATAGCCTTAAGAGCCTGCTTTGCTATCTATTGATTTATCACTGTTTTTAATCGTTAAAGAAAGGGTTTAAAGCTCAAAGACTCCGGCATACCTGCCGGTAAAGAACGACTGCTTCCGGCTGTCAGTGGGGCCTGTTCCCGTTTTTATGCCTCCGGTATCAGGCTCTGAAATTACTTAGCTCATAGTAAACCTTTTGCCGCTTAAGCACCTTAACTCCGAAAAAGATTGATTATTTTATAATTTTTCCAATAAAAACCCGGACTTTTTCTTTTTTATACCTATCTTTAGCATCTTTTTTTCAAATAAATTGTCTAAATAATGAAAAAATTTTTTCTATTCATTTTGAGCATGTTTTTAGCAACTATACATTGCTTTGCTCAGAACACACCGCTCTCCATGAACGGGAGACTCAAGCTAGTCGGTAATCAGCTAAGCAACGAATGCGGCTCCGGAGTCCAGCTTCGGGGCATGAGCACGCACGGTGTCATGTTTCACACCAACTGCTACACGCCGGCTTCTGTAAAATCACTGGCAGAAGACTGGAAATCAGATCTGGTCCGTCTGGCCATCTATACCGCTTCAAGCGGCGGCACACCAGGATACATTGACGGCAACCGCCAGCAGTGGAATACCTGGATTGACAATATGGTCAACCTCACTGAGGAGCAGGGCATGTATGTGATCATCGACTGGCATATTCTGTCCGACGGAAACCCGATGACCTATATCAACGAAGCCAAGGCCTTCTTTCAGCTTATGTCCGAACGGTACAAGGACAAGCGCCATGTGCTGTACGAGATATGCAACGAGCCCAACGGCGGTGTGAGCTGGGGAACCATCAAGTCATACGCCGAGCAGGTCATTCCTGTTATCCGGGCCAACGATCCGGAAGGTATTATTCTGGTCGGAACGCCGGACTGGAGCAGCAAGGTCTGGGACGCAGCCAATAATCCGCTGACCGGAGCCAATGCCCACAATGTCATGTATGCGTTCCACTTTTACGCAGGCTCGCATTTTGACTACGCATACCTGCGTTCGGCACTGGGCAGAATTCCTGTCTTCGCGACCGAATGGGGCACGGTAGATGCGTCCGGCAACGGTGGCTTTAACCCTGGCAGCGCGGACACCTGGCTGAGCATACTGGACGGCAACAATGCCGGCGGTCAGCTGGTGAGCTCTGCCAACTGGGCTTTTGTCGACAAAAACGAAAGCGCATCAGCCCTGGCCCCCAACTCGTGTACGCTGGAAAACTGGACAAACCGCACACAAGCCGGAAATTATATATACAACTATATCAGCAAGCCCGACAATTTCCAGCAGTGTAATTCTGCCGCGGACGATGACGGAGACGGTGTGCCCAACGGGAGAGACCTGTGCCCTAATACACCTCAGGGCACGTATGTAGACAACAGGGGCTGCCCTGCCTTGCAGGGAGACGCGGATAATGACGGCATCATTGACGCCAGGGACCTTTGTCCCAATACGCCGGAAGGCACTCCTGTCAATATGAACGGCTGTCCGATTCTGGATGATTTCGTAAGCAATGTCTGCAACGGCTTCAATAACTATCAGGGCTATGCCCGTACCGATTTTTCAGAGGACTCGCTGGCCAATGTCAATTACTGGAACCGCCCGGATGTCAACAATCCTGTCTATTCGGCCGGAACGCAGAACGGCGAGCTGGTCATACAGGTAACCAATGCAGATCCGACTTATGCAACGATGGGATTCTCTTTCGGAGAAGTCTATACCTTTAACGGAACAAAATACGATACCACGCTGCTGCCGCTGGATATTTCCAGACATCCCGTAGTCGAAATGAAGGTGCACTTTGCCGGCACCAATTACAGCTCCTCCACCGTTTTGCTGGATATCCAGCTGGAAGACGTAAACGGCAATGTGGTCAATGCCAACAGCGGAGTTGTCATGCGCAAAACCCTTTCCCTCAACAAATGGGAGAATGTAGTCGCTGACTTTTCCATGGGCTCAAAAGAATCCTACGATGCGGGAGAATGCGCAGCCAAAGGCTTTTCCACAACACCCTGCTACATTACAACAGACTTTGATTTTACCAAGGTCAACAAAGTGAAGATGAATGTAAACCCGGGAGCCGGAGAAAGCTGGTCCCGCCCGCCATTCAGCGGCGTATGGAAAATGGATGATTTCAGTGTTGGTTATGATGCTCTGAATGCTCAGACCTGCACAGCGATACGCGACGATGACGGAGACGGCATAAAGGAAGAGAAAGACCGCTGTCCCAATACGCCTCCGGGCGCTACGGTAGATGCCAACGGATGTGCCAGCTTCCAGCGGGATGATGACGGAGACGGTGTGGCCAATCCGGATGACCTGTGCCCCAATACGCCTCCGGGCGCTGTCGTAAACAGCCGCGGCTGCGCAGCCAACGAAGGGGATGATGACGGAGACGGTGTCATGAATATTGAGGACCGCTGTCCCAATACGCCGCAAGGTGTAAGCGTTGATGCCTATGGGTGCTCCGAGGCACAGCTTAACGCTGACGATGATGAGGACGGGGTGCTCAACGGAGACGATCTGTGCCCGAACACTCCTGCAGGTGAAAGTGTTGACAGCGACGGATGCGCCTATTCCCAGCTGGACGACGACAACGATGGCGTATCCAACGGAGAGGACGGATGCCCGAACGATCCTGCCAAAACCAAACCTGGCAACTGCGGCTGCGGTATAGCTGAATCGGACTGCTCGGTAGACTGTGCCGGCCAGATCAACGGGGATGCCTATATGGACAACTGCGACCAGTGTGTGGGCGGAACCACCGGAAAAACCGCGTGCACCGGTCAGCCGTACAACGGAGCTCCTATCACCATTCCGGGTATTCTGCAGGCCGAACATTTTGACCTTGGCGGACAGGGTGTTGGGTACAATGATACGGAAGCGGAAAACCAGGGCGGAGCATTCCGCCAGAACGAAGGAGTTGATATAGAGCTGGCGGAAAACATTCAGGGTACTTATAATATTGCCTATACCGCCACCGGCGAATGGCTGAACTATACTGTTCATGTACAGCAAACCGGTACGTATATCATACGATTCCGCATGGCTTCCAATGCCGGCAGAGGAGGATGGCAGCTGTTCCTGAACAGCCAGCCGCTGGAAGGAACCAGACTATCGGCAACAAGCACCGGAGGATGGCAGACGTACGGAGTTGCAGAAGCGACACAGCCGGTCTACCTGCCCAAAGGTGATCATGTGCTCCGACTGGTTATTAATGAAGGCGATTTTAACCTTGACTACATAGAGTTTATCGCAGACAGAGTAACCGGACTCCGCTCCGCTACCGGCAGCAGTGTCTCGGTATTCCCGATACCTGCCGCCAATATGCTCACTATTAATCAGGTCACTTTCGATTACGACAAAGCTGTCATCACGGATCTGACCGGAAAAGTGCTCAAATCCTCTACGCTGTCATCTGCCAGTGAGCAGCTATCGGTAGAAGAGCTTGAGGCCGGCGTATACCTGCTGCAGCTGAATGGCGCCAAAGGCTCCGAACTGCTCCGGATTATCGTTAAATAAGGGACGTTTTATCTTACAATGAAAAAAGCGGATTGAGTTTTCAATCCGCTTTTTTTATGTGTATGGTTGACAGGGGTTGAAGATTAAGGCTTGGATGTTGAGGAGAAAGGGTTACCTGAGGTTCTCATCCTCACGCAAGTCTTTAGCGCAGCGATGACTTGTGCGGAACTTCAATTCAGGTTTTCAGACCTGACTATTCGATAAGCTGTACAGGAAGTATATAGTCTTTTTCCCCGGTCTGTGGCACACAGATCGAAATCTTCTCTGTAATCAGAAATTCAACTATTCTTTTACTTATCAGCCTATATACATTGCGGTCGGTGTGCCACACGACCGCGGAGAGAATGATGCACCGACCACGGGATAGAGCCCTTCCTTTTTACCATTAAGAAGCTTCCCTTCTTCAAATAGTACACCATTTCCATAATACCCATGATACATACAATCATTTCTACTACAAGAACAAATTAAACCTAATATAATGATGATATAGACAATCTCTGATTTCACTACACTCCTAAAATTATTTGTATTACTGTATTACTAACGAGCAAAATATAACCTGTTATTAGGCTGATTTAAAAACTTAACCTCTTCGAATATTTTATTCTTTAAGTTTCCATATGATTTTTCTGTCGCATTCCAGGCGCCAATTCCTGCATTTTTAACATCATATTTTAAGATCCGTCCCTTTGTAAGGTAGTAATATGCTTTATCAATTACTGAAACTGGCGGGGTTTTATCCTGGGGAGCCCAAGGTATAAATTCTTTCAATGCGTCAAAACCATACTTGTAACATGCCTTGAACCACCTTCCTTCATTTTGTACCTCGGCCTGTGGCACACAGGTCGAAATATTCTCTGTAATCAGGAATTCAACTATTCTTTTACTTATCAGCCTATATACATTGCGGTCGGTGTGCCACACGACCGCGGAGAGAATGATGCACCGACCACGGGAGTATTACATAATCCTAATCCCAATCTGAATAGGCTTTTGCAGTTCCACTTGCCCTACTTCCAACTACCGTAATTGGTTTATTAATTCGGGTTGCTGCATTTTCAATTCTTAAAAGTTCCCCTTTTGATAAAACACTCGTACTCGTCTTAGCGGCACCACTTAGAGCAACTTTTCCTGCTGAATATATACCCCATAGTCAGAAAAAGTTCAAAATCGATATATACCGGCTCAAGAGCTCCGGTAGCGGGCCCCGTATATTGTGATTGTAGAAGGGATCTTAATGCCGGAGTATCAAAACTTATATGGGTGGTAACAGTCAAAGGGTTCATGGTAAACTGCTGCCCATCGTAATAAAACCCTCTTTCTGACAACCAGTTACTCCCATCCCAGGTAAAGCAAATGTCGTAATCCAGCCCGGTTCCCTTATCTGTATCACCAATAAAATCCCCGTTTCTATCCGGCGGACCTACCAGTCCCCCATCCGGATCCACCCCGCTCACCGGATTATTGCCCATTCCTACAGGGAAAAATTATTCCATATAAAATCCTATAACAGATAATGTAAATATAAAATTTATAAATAAAATACAAAATCCAAAAAAAATAGTTTCACGACTTAGCGCTGCTTTATCAGAAAGGAGGGATTGCATTAATTGATATAGTAGTAAAACAAATATTACCCCGAACAAACACATCATTAGGATTAATATATTATCAATTATTCCGATTGAAATCATTCTGTAGCAAAAGGCAAGGAACAAGTTGATTCCAACCAGCAAGCATAATAAACTCCAATATACCCCGGGAATAACTAATGTTCGTTTTTTGTCAAAATCCATAAGTTAAGGGATTTCCTTATGAAAAGAAAAATAATTTATCTCAGCCTGAACATCCGCAATTATAACAGTTGCATTTGCCAATTTTACATTGGAAAAAGTAAAAGCGAAAAGAATTGCGAGAATACTTATTATTCTTACAATCCAGTCCTCTATTCTGTTTAATATGCTCATTTAGAATATTTATCTTCTATTTCTTTGTTTTCTTTAAGACGTTTATATAAATATTGACAAGCCTCATCTTCAGTTGTAAATATTCTTACAGAATGTTTCTCCCCTCTTTCTTTGTAATAAGTTTCATATTCGACTGTATGAACACCTTTTCTAATAGTAAGAGCGAGTTTATCATCATCACTGGTAGAACCTAAAGTCCATGCAGATAATATCTATCTTCTGGCACTCCTAATTCTTTAAGTTTAATATGCAATTCTTGTAATGTCATTGGGCTTAAAATTAAAATGGTGCGATAATTCCTCTTTTGATTAAAATGTCAGCACCAACAGGTGATTGGAATTGAATACCAAAACCTGTTTGACCACTGAACATACCAGGCGATGCCAAGGATTTCTGAACCTCAAAAGGCTTTAAGACTTTAAATTGAGTATAAGGAGATAATCCTGGGGGAATAGACCTTGCTCCATACGAAGTACCAGGAGTGGAAAACCATTTACCTCCCATTGGAAATATTCTCTGCAATCAGGAGTTCAACTATTCTTTTACTTACCAGCTATATACATTGCGGTCGGTGTGCCACACAACCGCGGAGAGAATAGTGCACCGACCACGGGATAGATTAATTCATATCCCCAATCTTTTTTCTCGCTTTTTGATAATTGAAAACCAAAATCAGATTCAAGGAATTTGAATTGTTCTTTCGCTATTACATCAAAATCTTTATTTGCCATAATTATCTTGGGATTACAGTTGTTGGATAACCTCTTTGTTGAAGAATACTTCCTTTTCCCCGGCCTGTGGCACACAGGTCGAAATATTCTCTGTAATCAGGAATTTAACTATTCTTTTACTTATCAGCTATAAACATTGCGGTCGGTGTGCCACACAACCGCGGAGAGAATGGTGCACCGACCACGGGGTAGAGCCCTTCCTTTTTACCATTAAGAAGCTTCCCTTCTTCAAATAGTACACCATTTCCATAATACCCATGATACATACAATCATTTCTACTACAAGAACAAATTAAACCTAATATAATGATGATATAGACAATCTCTGATTTCACTACACTCCTAAAATTATTTGTATTACTGTATTACTAACGAGCAAAATATAACCTGTTATTAGGCTGATTTAAAAACTTAACCTCTTCGAATATTTTATTCTTTAAGTTTCCATATGATTTTTCTGTCGCATTCCAGGCGCCAATTCCTGCATTTTTAACATCATATTTT